>Ga0099364_10006500_pt1 | contig 17005 bp, 14 predicted proteins | sample TergutTh196P3_FD_73070 | JGI IMG/M metagenome (GOLD analysis project Ga0099364, IMG submission 73070) | Microcerotermes parvus P3 segment gut microbial communities from Pointe-Noire, Republic of the Congo - Th196 P3 | ecosystem: Host-associated > Arthropoda: Insects > Digestive system > Gut ... | reverse complement strand
TACTCCTGATAATAAGTCCGTTTCACGCGCGGGGCAATGCGTGTCAGCACTTCGTAGGGTATAGTTTGCGTTTGCCGCGCTATTTCCGTTAGCGGGTGTTCTTCGCCGAATATTATCACTGTATCTCCTTCTTCGGCATCTATTTGTGTGAGGTCTATTGCGCAGATGTCCATGCTCATGTTTCCCACAAGGGGCGCCCGCTGACCATTGACCATGAAGCTGCCTTTGCCGTTTCCTAACATTCGGTGCAGCCCGTCGGCATATCCTATTGGAACGATGCCTGTGCGCGTGGGGGCGGTAGCTATGAAATTTCGGTTATAACCGACGCTGTCGCCGGCATCAATATCTTTTATTTGAATAATTATGCTGCGCAGTGTTGCCACTTGCCGCAGTTTTGGCTGATTGCAGGCGCTAATGCCGTGCAGCCCAATGCCCAGGCGCACCAAGTCGAACTGCGCCTCCGGGAAACGCTCTATGCCGGCTGAATTGAGGATATGCCGCAGAAAAGGATATTGCAGGCGTTGCTCTATCCGGGCGCTCATGCTGCGAAAAGCCTCAATTTGCGCGCGAGTGAAGTCATCTAACGACGGCTCGTCGCTGCCCGCTAAATGCGAAAACACAGATTTGACGCGCACGGAAGACAGTTTTAGCAACCGGTCTGTGAGGCGGTCTACATCGCGTTCTAAAAAGCCTAAGCGATGCATGCCCGTGTCTAACTTAATGTGGACCGGATATTCAATAATGCCGTAGTCGCGGGCAGCTTTTGCAAATGCTTCCAGCATCCTAAAATTATATATCTCCGGCTCTAAACAGTATTTAATTAATGTATCAAAACTGCCGTCTTCGGGGTTCATAACCATTATGGGCGTTGTTATTGCATTTTCGCGCAATTCCTTACCTTCGTCTGCAAAAGCCACAGCCAAATAGCTGGCGCGATGAAACTGCAACACGTTTGCTATTTCAACGCTGCCGCTACCGTAAGCAAATGCCTTCACCATTGCAATTATCTTGGTTTCGGGCTGCAACAACGATTTGAAATAGTTGTAGTTGTGAACTAACGCATCAAGATTTATTTCCAACACAGTTTTATGTACCTTTTCCTCAAGCGTTTTCACAATGCGTTCAAACTCAAACTTACGCGAGCCTTTGACTAATATTGCTTCATTAGCAAAGCGCATCGGGCAACTCAAAAAATCTTCTGTGGCATCGAAAAAATATTTTTCGCAGTTAAAAAGTCCGGCATTTGCTGAAATTTCTGTGCCTATGCCTGTCAAACGGTTTATATTTCTTTCGTTTAGCAGGCGTGCGACGTCGCTGTACAGATTTTCCTGCGATTTTCCCGATTGCAGAATATCCGACAAGATGAGTGTTTTTACGGGTTGCTGTTGTCGCGCAAGCAAATCGAGGGCTATAGCCAGCGAGCCAACGTCGGAGTTGTAGCTGTCGTTGATGATTGTACAGCCGTTGACGCCCTTTTTTATGTCCATGCGCATCGCCACAGGCTCTAAGCGAGCAATGCGTTCGATGATTACGTTGGCGTCGTAGTTCATAAACAGCATCAGGCAAACCACGTGTAGCGCGTTTTCTACCGAAGCGTCATCGGTGAAGGGAATAGCCACATCGAAACTGTCATTTACCGTTATTATTGTTTTTGCGTTTTCTATGCGCTTTTTTGTTATTCTCACGTTCGCCTCTTTATTTTCTGACCACGAAAACCGCGATACCGGCTTGTATTCGGGGTCATTTTCGAGTATTTGGGCTACTGTTTCGCAATCGCGACTGTAAATAATCGTTCGGCAACGGCTAAAAAGTTTAAGTTTTTCCTGTGCCTTTTCCTGTGGCGACTGAAAATTTTCGCTATGCGCCTCGCCAAGATGCGTAAAGATGCCTATGTCGGGCATGATGATTGTTTGCAGTCGTTTCATCTCGCCTGTTTGCGAAATGCCAGCCTCAAAAACAGCCAGGTCGTGACGCTCGTCTAACAAGCATACCGACAGGGGAACGCCAACCTGTGAATTGTAGCTGCGCGGACTTCGAATAATGTTCTTTTCGTGATGAAGCGCCTGAAAAATCCATTCCTTCACAACTGTTTTTCCGTTGCTGCCCGTAATTCCTATTACCGGAGTAAAAAAACGACGGCGATGTTGCGCGGCAAATTGTTGCAAGGCGCGAAGAACATCGGCTACTACAACAAAAGATAGACCCTCTACTTCCCCCTTCTCAAAGCCGCCGGAAATATCATCGGGTATTTTGTTCACAACGAAACAAGTTACCCCTTGCCGATAGAGTTCTACAATATAATCGTGCCCATCGTGCCGGTTGCCCGGTATAGCAAAAAACACCGTAGCGGCAGGGTACAAAAGCGACCGGCTGTCTGTCAGCACATATTGCACCTCCGTAGCGCCGCATCCTGACAGTTGTCCGCCCGTGAAGTGCGCTATATCGGCAATAGCATATCTTGTAATTATTTGATTTTCTGACAAAAAATATTTTTTAATTAAGTCGCAAAGATACAATTTTTTTTTGAGTTGACAAAAAAAATACAAAAAAAAATGATAGTACTTTAACTCTTGGAAGTAAAATAGTTACACCACTGGGTTAAGCGGCAACTGTCGCATTTTGGGGCGCGGGCTGTGCAGACGTATCTACCGTGCAAAATAAGCCAGTGATGCGCGATAGAACGCAGGTTTTCAGGTATTTGTCGGGTCAGTTGTTTTTCAGCTTCCAATGGATTTTTCGCGTTTTTAGTAAGCCCAAGCCGTTCTGACACGCGAAAGACGTGCGTATCAACCGCTATTGCAGGCAGGTTGAATACCACCGAAGCTATTACGTTTGCTGTTTTTCGTCCCACTCCGGGCAGTTTCATCAGTTCCTCTACTGTTTCAGGAATTTCGCCGCCATATTTTTCAATTAATGCTTGCGCCATGCCTATAAGATGTTTGGTTTTGTTGTTTGGGTACGAGCATGTTCGTATCAGTTCGAAGACCTCTTCCTGCGCGGCTTGGGCAAGCAGTTCGGGCGTGGGGAAACGCTCGAAAAACGGCGGAGTTATTATATTTACCCGTTTATCTGTGCATTGCGCCGAAAGGATTACTGCTACCAACAACTCGTAGGGCGTCCGGTAGCTTAACTCGGTTTCGGCTACAGGCATTGCCTCCTGAAAAAACGATAGGATATTTTTGATTTTTGATTTTTGATTTTTCATAAAACTAAATAATTCCCTTAGTGCTTGGCAGTTGAAAATGGTATATATCTCTTTTTACAGCCATTTTTATAGCCCGCGCAAGCGCTTTGAATGTTCCCTCTATTTTATGGTGTTCGTTTTCGCCCTCCGCTTTTATGTTTAGGTTCATCTTTGCTGCGTCGGCAAAGGACTTGAAGAAGTGCACAAACATTTCTGCGGGCATGTCTCCTATTTTTTCCCGTCTGTATTCTGCTTGCCACACTAACCAGGGTCGTCCTCCGAAGTCTAACGCCACGCTGCACAGGCAATCGTCCATTGGCAAACAGAAGCCGTAACGTTCTATTCCGCGCTTGTCGCCAAGAGCCTTAAAGAACGCCTCGCCCAACGCGATTGCAGTATCTTCGATGGTGTGATGCTCGTCTACGTGCAAATCGCCTGTCGTTTTAATTACAAGGTCTATGCCCGCATGTTTTCCAATCTGTTCGAGCAGGTGGTCAAAAAAACCTAAGCCGGTGGAGATGTCGCAGGAGCCGTTACCGTCAAGGTTTACAGACACATAAACGTCTGTTTCCTTTGTTTTGCGCTGCACCGTGGCTACCCGTCCTCCAGCGTAAAGATAGTCGGAAATGCAGTCCCAGTCGGTGGTCATTAATACGCACGTCTCTTTCAGGTCGGGACGCTCGTCAAGCGCCTGACCGTCATTAAGAAGTATAGCCTTGCATCCAAGGTTTTTAGCCAGTTCTACGTCCGTTAGGCGGTCGCCTATAACAAACGAGTTTGCCAAATCATAATCGCCCGACAAATATTTTCCGAACATTCCCGTTAGCGGTTTTCGCGTTGGGGCGTTATCTTCCGGAAAGGAACGGTCTATCAGTACATCGGCAAACCGTATGCCTTCGCCGGCAAAGGCTTGCATCATTTTGTTGTGAGGCGCCCAAAAACTGTCTTCAGGAAAAGACGCTGAACCTAATCCGTCCTGATTAGTAGCCATCACGAACTCAAAATCAAGTTTACTGCATATATAATGTAGATTTCGGAACACCTTTGGATAAAATTCCAATTTTTCAAGGCTGTCCACCTGATAATCAACGGGTGGCTCTACGATTACCGTCCCGTCGCGGTCAATAAATAATACTTTTTTCATTTGTGCTATTTTTTTCACAAAGGTACAACTTTTTTGCATTTTTTTTTGAAAACTAAAAAAAAAATATTATCTTTGCAGCGCAAATAAAAATGGATTTGTAGCTCAATTGGATAGAGCATCTGACTTCGGATCAGAAGGTTGGGGATTCGAGTTCCTCCGGGTCCGCTTGATAGTAATAATCTTGCGCTAATATTTAGTTGTTATGAATAGGATATTGATTTTGTTTTCTTTGTCAGCGTTCCTTTTGCTGACATCCTGCGCCTCTAAGGGCGACGGCAGGTTGCCGCTTTCTATCGGAGGTACCGGCGAGCTGCTTGTAGTTATGCCCGACCATCTGTGGACCGGTTCAGCCGGAGATTCGGTGCGCAAAATTTTCTCAGAGCCCGTGTGGGGGCTGCCGGCTCCAGAGCCGATGTTTACCCTGACACAGCAAAATACGCTCTCTAAGTTTATGCAAAAGTTCAGGAACATTTTGATTATTAACGTAGAGCCCGGTTTAGAAAGGTCAAATTTAAGGTTTAGAAACGATGTATATGCTTCAAATCAGGTGATATTCAACCTTGACGCGCCTTCTGTAGATTCTATTTCAGCAAGTTTGGACAGGAACATTGAAGTTATATCGGAGTACATTCTAACCAAAGGCAGAGAAGCGCTTATCGAAGACTACCAAAAGGTTGTAGCAAAGCCGGTTGTAGACAGGGTTAGGGAAAAATTTAATGTGAGTATTATTATTCCGAGACCCTATACTTTAGATGTAGACACGAGTAATTTCGTGTGGATTTCCCGCATCCAATCTGAGCGACAGTGGGGTATCCTCATCTGGGAAGAACCGTATACAAGCGTAAGCCAATTGGAAACCGATAGCCTTATCAGTAGCATGAACGCTGTAACACAAAGACACGTTCCGGGTAGCATCGAGGGCTCATACATGGCAAACGAGCCATTAATTCCGCCGGCAGTGAGGCGCTTTGAAAAAAACGGAGTATATACCGTGCAAATGAACGGATTGTGGCAAATGCAAAACGGATACATGGGAGGTCCGTATGTAAAACAGACCATTGTAGACACCAACCAGGGTAGATTGGTCACCGGGCTTGGCTTTGTATTTTATCCTAACAGGGATAAACTGCAGATGATAAGACAGTTAGAAGCTATGCTTTATAGCATGATGCCAGGGGAATGAAGAATGAAGAATGAAGAATGAAGAATGTAGCAATAAAAAATTAAAATGAAAAAATATAGAAATATAGTAAAAATTTTATGCGCTAACTTGAAACAGTGTTGGATTTTGTTAGTTTTAGGTTGCTTTTTCCCGTACGGTTGTTCCACCAGCACGACCTCTTTTAATGGTCTTCCGGTTGTTGACCTTACCAAAGAATATCCCGAAAAAGATTTTCTTGTAGGTGACGACTACATTGAACATATTTTGTTGGAAACTACAAACGAGGTGTTGGTTGATAAACATTTTTTTATAAAATATGCATCTGAAAATCGTATTGTAGGGTATAATTGGGAAAAGGGAGATATTTTTGTTTTTGACGCTGACGGCAAAGTAATCTCGTCTTTTAATCATACGGGCAACAGTGGCATAGACTACATAAAAATACATACATTAGTATTTGATGAAAATAGAAATGAAATTTTTGTAGATGATGCAGCAAGAAGACGATTGGTTGTATATTCGGAAGATGGGAGGTTTTTGCGTCAATTAAATTATCCGGAACAACTCTATGCCGGCTTGGATAATCTGTTCAATTACAACGACCAAACACTGTTAGCCTACAATAGACGTGTACATAATTTAGATACTGATGATATCAATCAAATAATGCCATACGTTTTTCTTTCAAAAGAAGATGGCAGCGTTGTTTCGCGAGTTGACCTGTCATTTCCTGTAAGAATTTCCGAAGACAGACAGACGGAAATATCGCCTGAACATGGAAGTCGGGTGTATAGCGTCTCTACTAACAATATTGTTAAATATGGTCAGGAATTTGTTATTGCCGACAGATCATCAGACACAGTTTATCTTTTAACACAAGACAAAAAATTGACGCCACTCTTTGTCCGGACACCTTCTGTTTTCGATACCGACAGGGTCATCTATCTATCAGTTCATTTTAAAACCGACAGATACATATTCTTTGGGACGGCATCTTATGATTTTACAAGAGTGGTAGAACGTCTTCGAGAAGGACATCCGTATGGTCATCTGTTTACAACGCGCAGTTTGGCATTTGACATGCAAACAGGTCAAATATTTTCATCGGTTCGCTCGCCACGGCATAACTATCTCGTAGATGCGCCCAAAAACATCGCGGTTAACTGGTTTCATGCTGACTGGTTAATTGATTGGCTCGAAGAAGGACGTCTTGACGGAAGAAAGTTGAAACAGATAGCAGAAGCGATAGCGCAAGAAAAAGAAGAAGTTAATCCGGTCGTCGAAATCGCTAAAATAATGAAGAGTGAAGGATGAAGAGTGATTTTTCTCCGCGTCATTGCGGACTTGATACGCAATCCCCACCTCTACATAATGAATTGGCAATCAGTTTGGTGCAATATTCTCCTGTTTGGGAAGATGTGTCGGGCAATTTGTCGCGCCTGAGCCGGATTGTCAGTCAGTTAGAAGGAAGAGGCGATTTGATACTGCTGCCGGAAATGTTTTCTACCGGTTTTTCCACAAATACCAATGTGATATGCACCCCCAAAAATCAATCAACAGTGTTGGAATGGATGCGTCAAACGGCGCAGTCTACAGGCTCTTTGATTGCCGGTAGCGTAGCTGTTGAGGAAAACACAGTTTGCTACAACCGTTTTTATTGGGTAGGCGCTGACGGCTCTTCTGGGCATTACGACAAAAATTATTTGTTTATCATGTCTGACGAGCCCAAATATTTCACGGCGGGAACAGAAAAAAAACAATTCGAATGGCGCGGCTGGAAAATAAAACCGATAATTTGCTATGACCTGCGTTTCCCCGAATTGTGCCGAAACACTCGCAATAATCCGTATGATATTTTAGTGTGTGTTGCAAGCTGGCCCTCCGTTCGCAGTGATGTGTGGCTGACGCTTTTGAAGGCGCGGGCAATTGAAAACCAATGCTATGCAATAGGCGTAAACCGCGTAGGCGAAGATGGAAACGGACTGCAACACAAAGGCGATACGATTGTCTACTCACCCAAAGGCGAAACAATAGTCAGACTTCCTGAAAATGAAGAAAAAAGCGCTACAATAGGACTCTCCTTATCAAAATTGAAAGCGTTTAGACAAAAATTTCCCGTTTTGGAAGATATAGTGTAAAAAAAATAAAAAATAATTATATTTGCATTTTGAAAAATTGATATGCAAATCAACAGTCAACCGTTAGCAGACCGTATGCGTCCCGTCGGTTTGGACGATTACAGCGGGCAAAAGCATTTAGTGGGGACAGGCGCTGTGTTGCGCCGTATGATTGAATCGGGCAACATTTCGTCGTTCATTCTTTGGGGTCCTCCCGGAGTAGGTAAGACCACGCTTGCTCAAATCATCGCTGCCCAGCTTAAGCGACCGTTCTACAGTTTAAGCGCTGTGAGTTCGGGAGTTAAGGATGTTCGCGAAACCATTGAGAGCGCCAAGAAACAGCGTTTTTTCAGCGCTCCTTGTCCGGTGCTGTTTATCGACGAAATACATCGCTTCAGCAAGTCGCAACAGGATTCGCTGTTAGGCGCAGTAGAGCAGGGTATAGTGGCGCTAATAGGCGCTACTACCGAAAATCCATCTTTCGAGGTGATTTCGCCACTGCTGTCGCGATGTCAGGTGTATACTCTCAAACCGCTTGACAAAGCCGATTTGCTGGAAATAATTGACAATGCGCTGAAGAGAGACCATGTTTTGAAAAAATTATCCGTCAGGTTGGACGAAACGGACGCTCTTTTGCGCGTGTCGGGAGGCGACGCACGCAAGCTGCTCAACGCGCTCGAGCTTGTTATCATGGCTGAAATTGACGCGGACGCGGAAATCGTTATCAACGATGAAAAAACATTGGAGCGCGTGCAGCAAAACATAGCGCTGTATGACAAGAACGGCGAAATGCACTACGATATTATTTCGGCGTTCATAAAATCGGTGCGCGGCAGCGACCCTAACGCAGCCGTCTATTATCTTGCGCGCATGATTGAAGGAGGCGAAGACCCGCTGTTTATTGCCCGACGTTTAGTGATTTTAGCCGCCGAAGATATAGGCTTGGCTAACCCCAACGCCTTATTGATAGCACAAAGTTGCTTTGCCGCCGTGCACGCAATAGGTATGCCCGAAGGACGCATAGCGCTGTCGCAGGCAACCATTTATCTGGCAACCTCGCCAAAAAGCAACTCAGCCTACGAAGCCATAGACGCTGCAATTGCCTTTGTTAAGCAAACCGGCAATCTGCCTGTGCCGCTGCATATCAGAAACGCACCCACAAAACTGATGAAGGAACTGGGGTATTCAAAAGGATATAAATATGCCCACAGTTTTGCCGGAAATTTTGTCGAACAGGAGTTTTTGCCTCCCGAAATTAGCGGAACAACGTTCTACATTCCGGGCGAAAATGCGAGGGAAAAAGAGATTAGAGAGAGAATGGAAAAAATGTGGGGGAGATAAGAATGAAGAATGAAGAATGAAGAATGATGAATGAAGAATGAAGAATATCAATCGAAAATCAAAAATCAAAAATCAAAAATCAAAAATCGAAAATTGAAAATCAAAAATCGAAAATGGATTATTTAGAAATTACCTGTATGTTAGCTAAAAATAATGATACTCCCGATTTATCGGAAATAGTGATAGCGTTGCTTTCTGAGTTGGGCTTTGACAGTTTTGAAGAGACTGATGATGCTGTAAAAGCATATACTCCCGACGACGATTTTGATGTCGAGCGGTTGCTGGAGCTCATCAGGGAGCGTCCCGAGCTTATCACATCTGTAGACACGCGGCGAATAAAACATGAGAACTGGAACCAGCTTTGGGAAGCCAACTTTCCGATTGCCGATATTGCCGAACGTTTAGTAGTGTATGCCCCCTTCCATGCGGATGTACCGCAGCGAGAACATAAATTGTGCATCATGCCTCAGATGTCTTTTGGCACCGGACATCACGAAACAACCGCGCTGATGCTTGAGTTGATGCTCGACCTCGATGTAGCGGGCAAAAAAGTTATTGACATGGGGTGCGGAACGGGCATACTGGCGATTTTTGCCGCTAAGAAAAATGCCGCACAGGTTATGGCAATAGACATCGACGAATGGGCATGCCGCAACGCAGCCGAAAATTGCCAACTAAACAATACGAACGACATAGAAATACTGCATGGCGACGGTAAACTTTTACAGGGACGCAGTTTTGATGTAGTGATAGCAAATATAACTCGCAATATATTGCTTGCTGATATGGCAATTTATGCAAACTGTCTGACTACAAACGGAATGTTGCAAATCAGCGGATTTCTTACTTCTGATTTTGATGATATTGTAGCTCAGGCAGAGAAAAATAGCCTGAACTTGGTAAAAAGTTTGCAGAAAAAGAATTGGATGGCTGCCTTATTTCAAAAACGGTAAACAGCGCCGGTAAACAACCCAAACGCATAAGGATTGCTGCCCACCTGACTGTTTGTCGTGTAGGAATGAAGATAATATTTGAAAACCGGCTCCATACCGATAGAAATATTTTTCATGAATTGATAGCTTATGCCCAAGCCAAAGGTGCTACTGTAGTTTACCGGGCGCGCCATAAGTATTGTGCCGCTTTTTAGAATTTCCTCGCCTGTGTCCACAAAAACGTTTGTATCTAAAAGCACATTAGCGCTCATGCCGCTCAAAACAGAAAGTCCAAATTTCCTGTTTATTACCTTGTAGCGAAGCATTAGCGGTATTTCCAAGTAATCGACACGTTCTATCAATTGGTAAGTTGCAGTGTGAGACGATGTTGGACTAATATTTGAATACTGCATGTCGGAGTTAAAAAAGTGCGAGTACGTTGAGTTTACGTCTGCCTTCACATTAGAAGCAACAGTAACGCTGCCCGAAGATGTTCTGACAAAATTCTTGGTATATGAATTGTTCGAACTCACCGCGGCATGCATATTTGTTACGGGGGTTACGTTATTGATAGACTGACCCATTTGCGTGTAGAACGCGCCTGTTTGGATGCTTAATCTTTTAAAAATGCTGAACGACAATGTTATACCACCGGAATATGCTAATAGCGGACTTTCGGCATCGTCAAAATCAGATTTTCGCAAACCGGCTGGAACGCTTGAAATGCTTCTGTATGACTGAAGTGGTGCAAAATGCCCCGAAACCTCCCAACGCTTACGCAAAGAAAGCCCCACTTCGGGAGACATATTATTAAATGTATAACTATTGGACTGCAGGTCTAAAATAATTTGTAAATAATCCGCCGTTGTTGGCTGCGGCTCTGAAATAACCGGCAACGGGTATTCGATTGTCGGCTGAGGTTCTGCTGAGGTTGGCTGCGGTTCCTCAGTAAGTGGCTGAGTTTCTGCTATGGTTGGCTGAATTTCTTCAGCAAGTGGCTGAATTTCTGCTATGGTTGGCTGATTTTTTTCAGTAAGTAGCTGAGTTTCTGCTGTGGTTAGCTGCGAGTCTTCGATTGTTGGCTGCGGGTCTGAAATTATCGGCAACGGGTCTTCGATTGTTGGCTGAGTTTCTGCTATGGTTAGCTGAATTTCTTCAGTAAGTGGCTGAGTTTCAGTTGTGGTTATTAGCTGCTCTTCGATTGTTGGCTGAGTTTCTGCTATTACTGACAGCTGTGGCTCTGAAATGAGCGAGAGTGGCTCCTCGACAGTTTGCATTTGCTCGTTAAGAACGACAACCGGTTGAATGTCACCATCATTGCTGTCTGCAAAAAACTTTGTCTGCATGTAAACAACTGAGGCCGTTACACTTAAGACTAATGCAAAGGACGCTGCAGCCAGCCAATATTTCTGTTTCATCCCGCTACGGCGGTTTAGTTCGTTTTCTAATCGAAACCAACCATCTTCGGGCGGTGTAACCTCCATATTGCCTAACTTACAGGCAAATAGCTCGTCTATATAATCATCACTTACTTGCATTGCTTACTAAATCAAAATACATTCTATTATTAACTTTTTTCTGCATTATACCTCTTGCTCTCAGCAGATTAGAGCGCGACGTACCTTCAGAAATTCCTAATTTTTGTGCTATATCCTTGTGTGACAGCCCGTCTACGACATACAAATTGAAAACAATTTTGTATTGATGCGGCAATTCTTCTATCATCGCCAACAATTCTGCTTCGGTGAGGCTGTTTCCGGTTTCATCTTCCTCATCTTCTTCACAGGCTGTGTCTACAAAGTAGTCGGCGCTGTCCACCATCTTCATTTTATCGTTTTTCCGGTACCATTCAACTGCATGGCTTACAAAAATCCGTCTTGCCCATCCTTCAAAGCTTCCGATGTTTTTGAACTGCTCTATCTTTGTAAAAATAGTAACAAATCCATCGTGCAGGAGGTCTTTAGCTTCTTCGTAGTTTCCGCAATACCTCAAGCAGACAGCGTACATTTTGCCGGCGAGCAGGTTGTATATAGCCTCTTGCGCCTTTCTGTCACCCTGCCGACAACGTTTGATAATATCTGAAAACAAGTCTACCAATGGTGGTGAAAAATTTTAATTAAAAAAAAACGTAAAATTATTTTTTTTTTTTGAATAATCCAAAAAAAAGTTGTACATTTGTAAAATTTTTTTTTGGTCAAAAAAGTATATGGTTAAAATTTAAACAATATAGGAATGGAAAAGCATAAAATTATTGTTGCATACGATTTTCAGGAATTATCGAACGCCGCCCTGAAGTATGCGTACGAGCTCGCAAAATTTGTGAGTAGCGGCATAACTTTGGTCTTGGTTATTAGCGACGATTTCGTTGCTCTTGCGGGCGAACCGCCAAAAAAAGTAACCGAAGCGTTAAAAAAAGACATCGAGGTACGCTTGAAAGATGTTTGCGAAAAAGCATCGGCAGAAGCGGGAGTAGACGTGAACTTCCGCGTAGAAACGGGCAAAATCTACGAGCCGATACTCAGTATTGCAAAGGAAAACAGGGCGCGCTTCATCGTCATGGGACGAACAGCCAAAGTAGACGGAACAGGAAACTTAGGCTCTACGACAATGCGCGTTGTAGAAAGAGCTACCTGTCCGGTGATTTCATTGCCGTCGGTAGAGTGTTGTTTTGCGCTAAGCAACATAGCAATGCCGATTGACCTGACAAAACAAACCCGCGAAAAAGTCTTCAACGCAATTTCGTTTGGCTTGTTTTTCGATACCACGATACATCTTGTATCAGTAGTCATGGGTGGTATTTCGGAACGTAAAAGCCGGATATACCAAAAGATGCAGACGATGAAGAAAACAATAGAAGAAAACGGAGTAAAATGTACCGAAAAATTATTCAAAAAGAGCCATTTGGCGATACCTGAAGTGATTTTGGAGTACGCAGACGACATTAATGCAGATGCTATAATGGTTATGACGCACAGGGAAATAAACAGTTCCGACACGTATATAGGCGCTGTAGCAAATCAAATCATTAAAGAAGCGAAAATTCCGGTTATTTCGTTGACTTCGGCGGCGGCAATGCACAAGGCAAGCGAAAAAACAACGTACTGGTTCTCCAAACTGTTTGGAGGTTAATAGTTGATACAGAGGTGTAACCAGTGAATGTTTTTGAGTTGTCGGGACGAGGAATATCCTCGACCAGGTTGGAATATGGACTTATTCGAAATATTTTGCGGCAAAATAATACATAAAAAGTCATTACATTTCCATTTCAATACAATGTATAAAATAAGCAAACAATTTTCATTTTCTGCCTCTCACATTTTGGGACATTTGCCTGAAGCCCATCCCTGCGCACGCATGCACGGGCACAACTACCGCGTCACAGTGCATCTGAAATCGCAAACGCTTGATGCGTACGGCTTTGTGAGGGACTACAAAAAATTGAACATCGTCAGGCAGTTTATCGACGAAAACCTTGACCATCGCCACCTGAACGATTGTATGCCCTGCCATCCTACTACCGAAAATATCGCCCGCTTCCTTTACGAACGCTTTAAGCCGGAAATACCCGAGCTGTATGCTATAGAAATAAGCGAAACGCCTCAAACATCGTGTATCTATGAACCTTAGGGTAAAGGAAATATTTTATTCTCTGCAAGGCGAGGGCGGCAGACAGGGCGAGGCGTCTATTTTTATCAGGCTTAGCGGCTGCAACCTGAACTGCGATTTTTGCGATACCGATTTTTCCGGCGGCGAGGATATGTCGTGGAAACAAATACTGTCGAAAATAGAACAATATCCTTGTAGGTGGCTCGTTTGGACGGGTGGCGAACCAACGTTGCAGTTGACCGACGACTGTTTGATGTTTTTCAAAAGCGCCGGATTCAGACAGGCAATTGAAAGCAACGGACACAATCATCTGTCGCAATTGTTGGACTATACCGTAGTAAGCCCCAAAGGAATAGCAGATTATGCAAAAAAAAATAATCCGCAAATTGACGAAATACGACTGCCAGCCCGAAAAGGTGATATTTTTCCGCTGGTTGACTCATTACCACAGGCTATACATTATTATATAAGTCCAATTTTTTCGGAAAGCGTTAAAGAAACAATGTCAAATATTGCGTGGTGCGTGGAACAAATCAAAAAAAATCCACAGTGGAAGTTAAGTTTGCAGATGCACAAATTGATAGGGATTGAATAGTAAAAAGGTTAAAAAAAGTTAAAAAAAAACTTTTTTTTTTTTTTTTCAAATATTTTTATCATCTTTGCAACGGCTAAAAATGCTAAAATTTTCAAGCTAAGTAATAAACAATATTAAAATAAATTATACAAAAAAGTAATGAGTAGTAAAGTTTCAAGAAGAGCCTTTTTAGGTACCACGGCATCGGCTGCCGCAGCCTTTACCGTTATTCCCAACCATGCGATGGGAAGTGTTTTGGGGCATAGAGCGCCCAGTGACAAGTTGAATATTGCGGTAATCGGTCCCGGAGGCAGAGGTAATTCAATGTTGCAGGCAATGAGGCCCACTGAGAATATCGTGGCGCTTTGCGATGTAGACTGGAGAAACAATATGCCGGCACGATTCGAACAAAACCCTAATGCCAGAAGGTATAAGGACTATCGAGTAATGTATTCCGAGATGCGCAATTCCATCGATGCGGTGGTAGTTGCTTCAGCCGACCATGCGCACGCCTGTCAAGCTGCAGAAGCAATAGTAATGGGCAAACACGTGTACGTAGAAAAACCGTTGACACATTCGGTATACGAATCTCGCCTGCTTACTAAATTGGCAGCCCAGCACAGGGTAGCTACAACGATGGGTAATCAGGGTAGCTCCGGACCCGGTGTTAGCCAGATTATTGACTGGATAACTGCCGGCGTAATAGGTCCGGTCAGGCGTGTGGACACATTTACCAACCGTCCTATTTGGCCTCAGGGCTTGAACACCCCCAAGCAGCCGCAGTGGGTGCCCGATGGTCTTGACTGGGATCTGTTTACCGGTCCTGCAAAAATGATACCCTACCACGAAATATATCATCCGTGGAACTGGCGTGGATGGTGGGCTTATGGAACAGGTGCGCTTGGAGATATGGCTTGTCATATCATGCATCCGATTTTCAAAGCCCTGAGGCTTGGATATCCTACAAGAGTGCAAGGCAGCTCTACGATGTTGCTCGTAGATTGCGCTCCTACAGCACAATTTGTAAAGTATGTATACCCCGCCCGTAATGTTGCCCCTCCCAGAGGAGTAAGAATGTCGTACCCCGAAGTAGAAATATTCTGGTACGACGGCGGTATCAAGCCTACAATGCCTTCAGTGTGGCCCGGTGGAAAAGATATGAACGACGACGGTGGCGGTTGTATCTTCTATGGAGAGAACGGCGACATGATAGTGTGTGGATGCTATGGAGTGCGTCCATGGATACTGAAACGTGACGGAAGTGTTCAGTTACCTGCAAGTGAATTAGCGCCAGCTCCTGCCCCTGCGCAAGGTCAAAGACAGAGACCATCGCAAGGAGACCTATTCAGAAATTTGGGAGTAACTGTAGGACAGGCTCCGGTTGTCACAAAAACACAACGTGAAATACCGGGTGGCTCAGGTGGACACTATATGGACTGGGTGCGCGCATGCAAGGAAAGTCCGGGAAATCGTACCGAAGCTGCGTCACACTTTGGCGAAGCCGGACCGTTCAACGAAATGGTGGTAATGGGAGTATTGGCTGTCCGTCTGCAAGGATTGAACAAAGAACTGCACTGGGACGGCGAAAAAATGGAGTTCACAAATATTGGCGCCAATGAAAATATCCGCATGATAGTGGAAGACAGATTCAGCGTTGAGGACGGACATCCACAAATCAATCCTCAAATGTCGGAACCTATGAACGCAAGAGCATTTGCTCAGGAATTGATCAAACACACTTACCGTGAAGGTTGGTCGTTACCGGCAATGCCTGCATAATTTTCATGCGAATCCGCATGTTGCGACATGCGGATTCGCTTTATATTTAACTTTTAACCAAAAATTTAATTTAAAAAATGAAAGTAAAAAGCATATTTTTTGTAGTTTTAGCGTTAGTAATAGTATCGTGCGGAGGCGGAAGCGGTGGTAGCAGCGCCAGAGTGGAAGTGCCCGGTGAAATTTATGTTCCTGCAACCGATGACTATCCTGAATATATCATATTGGATAAACCGCAGGTTAATCTCGCCGAGTTTCAAGTAGATGAAGAGGGATGGCATGTCATCTTTGACGGTACTTCCCTGAAAGGCTGGAGAGGTTACAACCGTGACGATGTTCCCTCAAGGTGGTCAATAGATGAAGCTGAAGCAGCTCTCAAGTTTTCAGGCGCCGGACAAGGCGAAGACCAGAGCGACGACGGAGGTGACATAATTTTTGCCCGCAAGTTCAGGAATTTTCATGTGTCAATTGACTGGAAAGTGTCAAGAGCCGGAAATTCAGGTATCTTCTATTTAGCCCAGGAAATCAAAGACCAGCCAATCTATATTTCGTCTCCTGAAAGTCAGGTCTTAGACAATGAAAACCACATCGACGCACTGGCAGGTGCAAACAGGATGTCCTCATCATTGTATGACATGATAGCGGCTGTTCCTCAAAATGCTAATCCATACGGAGAGTGGAACAATACAACAATTGTTGTAGACAGGGGTAATGTTCTGCATTTTCAGAACGGCGAAAGAGTTGTCAGCTACAACTTGTGGACGCCACGATGGACCGAAATGCTGCAGAACAGCAAGTTCAGCAAGGAAGCATGGCCCATTGCATTTGAATTGTTGAACAATGTAGGAGGCTCAGCGAGAGAAGGCTACATAGGGCTACAAGACCATGGCGATGACGTCTGGTTTAGGAACATTAGAGTTAAGGTGTTAGATTGATTTATAAAAAGCCCGGAGGACCTGTATACTTTTATTGCAGGTCCTCTTTTCATTACTGAAAGCAACCGATACAAAACGATTTTTAATGACAACAAAAAAATTCAAAAAATTGCCCTACGGCAAGAGCCTGTTTTTATCAATGCTCACAAGTTATTACGATATTCGTAAAGCATCGCAGTTTGAGCAGTTGTTTGGCGGTTTGTACATCGGCAAAAATCCTACGCCACAAAAGAA
>Ga0099364_10006499_pt1 | contig 17007 bp, 19 predicted proteins | sample TergutTh196P3_FD_73070 | JGI IMG/M metagenome (GOLD analysis project Ga0099364, IMG submission 73070) | Microcerotermes parvus P3 segment gut microbial communities from Pointe-Noire, Republic of the Congo - Th196 P3 | ecosystem: Host-associated > Arthropoda: Insects > Digestive system > Gut ... | reverse complement strand
CCCGGCTCCCGCCGGAAAACTCCCGGAAAATCAGCACGCCAGAACAATGTATCACACCGCCGGGACGTTGTCAAGTGTTTTTTTGAAAAAATTTTAAATTTTTTTGGGGAGAGGAGGAGGGGGGGATGGGATGTACAGTGACCGCCTCCAAATTGTTGTATAGGCTCTCAAATATGTAATGCGCCGACATAAAAGTCAGCGCATTGTGATTGAGTTACGTCTAACCGCAAACTCAAATAAAATCACCATTGTGAGCCATAACCTGAAACCTCAGAAAATCTTAAAAAAGATAGTTCCACTCAGTTTCGAGGTCAGCGCAAAGCAGAAACTGCTTTACAAGACTTAATATGCCCGGATACAGTCGAAGTATAGCTGGAAATATGTCTTTTGCTTGGCTGATGTTTGGAATCGGTGGGTATAGTAAAATTTTATCGCTTTTTGCTTGACGTTTTTCAGAGGGTGCGGTATAATGGGACGAGCTACAGTATGCTGGTGTGGGAATTGCAACATGGTGCAAAAAACGGAAAGGAATGTGGTTTATAATATGAATTTTATAAAAATCACAAATAAAAACCCCTTGAAAATAGAAGAAAGGGTTATTAGTTGCAAAAAAACAATAATTTCAATTGCGAATATTCAAAACGAGATAATAACTGAAGGTACTAAAGAAGCACCTCAATTGCTCAAAACATTGAAAACCCTTGGAGTAGTCGTTATTGTCTTAGGGGGAGTTGCGTTCGTTGGTACGCTTTTGGTTTATGGTTATATTTGGCTAGTGTTTGGCGGTTGGAATCCCGAGTTGATTGACTCAATGTTCGATGGACTATTTGATGGAATAATTCGTCTGCGAGATGTAATATTGAAATCAAGCGTAACTGCTGTTGTTTCTGCTGTGATTGATTTGATTATTGTTCGGGCATTAAAATCAATTCACCGAAGAGCAACAAATGCATCTGGACTTAAAATGATATCAGGTGATGACACCTATTTTTTTTCAAGTAATAAAATCGAAGATCTTAAAAACATCTTCAATTTAATTATTCTCAGGAAAGAGGAAATTGCAAAAAAGCTTACCCCCCAGATTAAAACCTACATAATAAACGGCGATGGTAATATTATTGGCGATGGTAATATTATAGACAAATCCGTGATGAAAAATGTCAACAATGGGACTAATGCGGGAGTAATGGGAAATGGCAACGATCTCGATGACGTAAAGATCGAAACTAAGACTACGCCTATCAGCTGGGTTAAGTGTTTTTGGATTCCACTTTCTGTAGCAATAATCGCAGGTATCGCCATTTTTGCAATCGGGCAAATTTTTAAATAGCTACAATCCCTCAATCGGGTAGTAATTCAGCGTAACAGTATAATTGTATTTTCTCATCCATTATAGTCCTAATTTTTGCTACACCTAACACAGCATTATCCATATAACAAGAAACAAAGGTACTTGGCAATAAACTAGCACCTCTACCTCTTCACATCCACATACTCCGTCACCTCCGCATCCCCGATTGAAAATCCAACTGCCGCCATGACGTCCCAGAACGCCGCGAAATTGCCGGGGTCAAAGAAGCTCGAACGTTGCAATGGGTGGGATTATGCCAACCAACACATACACACCCATGAATCTTTTCTAGGCCTCACAGTGAGTCAAACGGATTTAAAGCCCCAAAACCGCCCTGGCGATGGAGAAAAAGATAATCAATGCACCTATGTCGGCAATGCTGGTGATTACTGGTGATGCCATAACTGCGGGATCCAATTTTAATTTTTTTGCACACATGGGGAGCAAGCATCCCACCGTTTTGGCAAGAACAACAGTGCAGACCAGAGTAAGCGAAACAGTCAGATTCAGTCTTATATTTTGATTTAACAATAGAATCCGCACAAAATTGACTGCCGACAAAAATAACCCGCAGAAAAGGGCTACGCGTATTTCCTTCCACAGCACCTTAATCGCATCGCGCAGATGTATTTCATCAACTGCCATGCCGCGTATGACCATCACCGAGGACTGGCTTCCTGCGTTTCCCGCCGTATCCATCAGCAATGGTATAAAGGCCACAAGAGCAGGCAACACAGCCAGGGAATCCTCAAACCCTGAAATAATTGTTCCGGTCACGGTTGCGGTAAGCATAAGAATCAGCAGCCAAGGGACGCGTTGCCTGGTCATTGTCAAAACAGAGGTTTTGAGGTATTGCTTTTGGGAAGGGGAAACACCTGCCATAATCTCAAAATCCTGGGTGGCGGCTTCCTGCTGGACATCAAGGGCATCGTCTATGGTTATGATGCCAACCAAGCGTTCCTCCTTATCAACAACAGATATGGCTAGAATATCAAGCTCCTGCATGAGCCTTGCCGCTTCCTCCTGGTGGGTTGCGGTAGACACAAATATAGGTTTTTGTGACATTATATCTTTTATAACAACGCCATCCTCGGCGGTCAGAAGTTTTTTTAAGGTGATTACACCTTCAAGCTTTTTAGAATTGTCAGTCACAAACAGAGTATAGATAGTCTCTTTGTCTTTTGCCTGCTTGCGTACCTTATCCAATGCTTCCCTTACAGTCATGCCTTTTCGCAGGGAAATATATTCAGGCGTCATAATACGTCCGGCAGTTTCCGGCTCATAGCCCATCAACACATTGGTCGCCGTCCTCTCTTGGGCAGAGAGTGAGTTGATAAGCTTGTTGGCTACGCTCGCAGGCATTTCATCAAGTAGTCGCACCCTGTCATCCGGTGCCATTTCGTTGACAAACTCAATTACCTTGTCATCAGTAAATGACTGCAAGAGGTTTTGCTGAAGATCGGTATCAAGCTGCTCGAATATTGACAAGGCACTGTCCTTTGCAAGAAACCTGAACACAATGACCTGCTCCTCGGGAGAGAGGTCATAGAAAATGTGCAAAATTTCAAGCTCCTCCGAGTTGGCTAAAAGTGTCTTCAAACGTTCGGTATGCCTGCCCTTGAGCAGTTCTAAAATCTGTTCTTTCATGGGTCTGTACCTCCTTTTAATTTGGAATGCGTATACTGGAAGTCCAGCCCCGATATTAACGAGTACTTTATTTATCCGCGGAAAGGAAGCCTTCCGTCCGCCTTTGCCCGTCAGGATCAGGACTGCGCTTACTTCCCGGCTCCATTTCGCCCCACCTCTTCTCCTATTATCAGATTAATCCGGACTCGACCAAGCCCATCGTTTAAGTATATGCCCATGAGAGAGCATTTGTCAAGGCTTGCGCTTTTTAATTTTCTCCATAATTATGCAAGTATCAGCGGCAGGTAACAGATTCCCGAAAAAATATCTTGCAAAGTTATGGAGGGTATGCTAAACTTCCCATAACAGACCGTTGTGAGTTAGCTTCTCAATGAGGTCTGACAGGGTCGAAAGAAACAAGCTGGCCGCAGCGTCCGTGAGTGAGCCAACACCCACGGAGCGTTTAGGATCCGACAGTAAACACACACATCCTGCACGCATGGGATTTTACCCACCTACTACAGCCTTTTCAGTATAGCATACAGAGCAGTAGGGGGCAAGATTCCTATAATACGCAAATTTCGGCGTGAAGGATGCAAAACAGGCAATGCTGCCTGCAGGTTCTTCGTGCCGTTTGTTTTTTGGAGTAAGGGCGATTTAATTTCCCTTGCTCCCGGCCTTCCTGGCAAGGGAAAGGTGGAAATTAAAATGGAAAAACATAAAGAAAATTACCCCAACAGTCAAGATGGCTTTGAGCACGCTTTTGAGGATTTCCTAGCCGAGCTGACAGGCGGGCATTGTGTTTCCCAAACAAAGAGTGCGCTCCGGGCGGCATTTATAGCCGGGTGGCTGGCGGCTGGAGGTATCAAACCGCGAAAAAATGTATATGGCTCCGCACAAATGCCCGGCGAAGCTTAAAAGCTGTGACGGGCATTTTATCGATATGCTTTGGCATATATCTTAGCTAGAAATATCCCCCTCCGGTAGCTCCTGCTCATTTTCCTCCTCCGGCTTACCGCTCTCGAAATTGTAAACCCCTGCGGTTATGCCCAAACCAACGGCCAGCATATGGCAGAACATAAAGCCGTACATTAAAAATTCTGTTAAGCTAGGAATGCTGTCAGGGTGCATGGGTATTTTGACATCAAACACGGTAACCAGCCATGGAGGCTCCTCTCCGGGTAAAAGCTCAGCCATAGCCGCAATGGTATCTGGATGCTTTTGAAAAACCAAGGCTAAGAAAAAGCCTCCGACCGCAAGAATGACCATGAAGATCGACATCAAAGTGTAGAACAGTGTCCTTTTATAGCGGAATTTGCGGAAATAAAACCCTGCCAAGCCGAGTATCGCCAGAGAAAAGAACACTAACGCTATAGTCCCATAAATATAGGCAGTCAGAACAGGCTCACCGGAGTGACGCCAGTAATTCATAATCAACGCAAACGCCGCCCAGAGTACCGGTATGGTGGCCCAAAGACCATATAGCGCAGATGCTTTTATGCGTCCCCGGTAGGTGTGAACTGCAACAAGAAGAACGCATAGGGATGCCGCAACAGTAACCGCCCCGAAGGCAAGTCTGCCGTACATCGGACCCTCAATAGTATCCACAGCCTCTAATCCTCCGAAAAACTCGGCAATGCCGACTGACGCCATAAACCCGGCAGCCATGCCCTCGACGGTAATCCACGAAATTCCCAAAGGCTGACTCGATCCCGGCTCGGGAGCTTTTCTGGCAATAATCAAGACAATAATCAGAGCGGCAAATACGACAACCGCAATAGGCACGGCAAATGTCATTGCCTGTCCAGGACGGACAAGCCCGGTTTCAATTTCAATTGTTGAGGTAATCTGCAAGGCACGCAGCACCGCCGCCGCCAGCCCGCCCAAAATGGCGAGCATAATAAACGCACTATAACGCAAAACAACCAACTCCTTAAGATAATTTACCTATCCTCCAACGGAGAGTAAGCTTTTTGAGGGGAAAGGGCGCGATAGCCGGGACGGATGATACGTCCGCCGTATAAAGCTTCCTCAATCCGGTGGGCACACCAACCGACCATGCGTGCCACTGCGAAAATCGGGGTGTACAGCTCGGGAGGAATCCCCAGCATCTCATAAACCAACCCTGAATACATATCAACATTAGCGGATATGGTTTTGGTGTTTCCCTTGATCTTGGCAAAGGCCGCCGGAGCCAGCCGCTCTACCGACTCAAGCAGCTGGAACTCTTCCAGCTTGCCGTGCCGGGGAGCCAAATCCTTGGCGTATTTCTTCAAAAGTATGGAGCGTGGGTCAGAAAGAGTATACACGGCGTGTCCCATGCCATAAATAAGCCCCGAACGGTCACATACCTTCTTGAGGACGATTTTTTCCAAAAAGGCGGAAATCTCATCGTCATCATCCCACTTCTTAACGCCTTCTTTAATTCCCTCAAACATCTGCATGACCTTGATGTTGGCACCGCCGTGCTTAGGGCCCTTTAAGGAGCCGATAGCCGCGGCGATAGCCGAATATGTGTCGGTATGGGAAGATGTTACGGTACGGCAGGAAAAGGTTGAGTTGTTGCCGCCGCCGTGTTCTGCGTGAAGAACCAGACAAATATCAAGCAAACGCGCCTCTTCGGGGGTGTATTTGCCGTCCTGGCGCAGTGTGTATAAAAAGTTTTCAGCCAAGGACAGATTATCCTTTGGAAAATGAAGAACCAGGCTCTCTTTATCAAAATAATGGCGTTTTGCGGCGTAGGCATGGGCTACAATCATAGGTGAGCGGGCAATCAGAGAAAATGATTGGTTAATCATGTTGGACAATGTAATGTCATCCGGGTTGTCGTCATAGGAATACAGTGCCAACACCGCCCGGGCAAGCTTGTTCATAATATCACGGCTAGGTGCCCTTAAAATCATATCCTCGGTAAATTTAGCCGGAAGAGCACACATCTCGTTTATTACCGAATTAAGCACGCTCAACTGATTTGAATCGGGCAAAACACCACACAGCAGTAAGTAGATAGTTTCTTCAAACCCGAATCGGTCATCCTCAACTGAGCCAGCTACCAAGTCACGTATATCGTAACCCCTGTAAATCAGGCGGCCCTCCATATCGCGCCGCACACCATCCTCCACGTAGTATCCCTGGGCGGTGCCAATACGAGTTACGCCGGCAAGCACACCGGTCCCATCGGCGTTTCGCAGCCCTCTTTTGATGTTTTCGTTTTCGTAGCTTTTGGGATCAACCTGGTTATATTCCGGGTATTTTGCACATAAGTTGTCAAAGAACTTTTGTGTCTCCTGGGACATGATTTTGGACATAATCATTTCTCCTTACATCTCACAATTATTTTTCACGGACAAGCCCCACACAGAATAAAATACTTCTGCAGAATACAGAGCGACCGATAGTATATTATAACTTGCATTGTGCATTTGTCAAGTAAAATATAATTCGTTTCCAGTTTATTCATAGAACTCTGTGGTTTTGTTCAAATCCACACCTCTGATGCATGACACACACCCTCTAGCTGGATCATAATGCCATTGACAACCGAGCCATAATAAGAGAAAATAACAGACCCTGCAGGCTGGTTTCCGGGAAAGTCTGATATAGGAAGAAAGGAAATGCTTTGCCATGACAAAAAAGATTTTAATAGTTGCCTTTGCCGTTCTTATATTAACCTTCCTGATGGCACTGGCGGCAGGAAGAAATCCTCTGAACATCAAAAATGCCCTTCAAGCAGGAAACGCATCCCCTGCACCGACATCCCAGGCTATAGAGCCTCAGCCTACCGCCCACGTGGCTACCAAGGACTCTGAGGTCTCTTTGACGGTTCTTGTTGGCGGAGATCCGAAAAAAATGCCCCTGAACGAATACCTGTACGGTGCGGTTTCGGCGGAAATGCCGGCACTGTATCCCATTGCCGCCCTGCAAAGCCAGGCTGTGGCGGCACGTACATATGCGCTGTATGCCATAAACAAAAATCCCCGCCATGACAATGCTGTAATTTGCGGCGATTTTGCCTGCTGTATGGCATGGCGTTCAGAGAAAGAGTCAATGGAGGCGTGGGGACAGGAGCACGGCAATGAATACTACGATAGAATAAAAGAGGCGGTAGATTCAACAGACATGGAAGTACTCTTGTATAACAATGAATTGATTGACGCGCTGTTTTTTGCTTTCTCCTCGGGAAAAACCGAATCCGCGGCAGAGGTATGGGGGAATGATATACCCTACTTAGTTTCGGTTGAAAGTGACTGGGACAAAGAGCATCCCGAGTTTACCCGCCGGGTATCAGTAAAAAACAGCAAGGCCCGAAAAAAATTAGAGAAGGCGTACCCCGGAATAAAGCTCCCCAAAAAAACTAAAAAATGGTTTTCTGATTGGGAGTACACAGCCTCCGGAAGGGTCAAAAGCGTTAGAGCGGGGGACACAACCGTTGCCGGAACCGAAATCAGGTCACTTTTCGGGCTTTCTTCACACCACTTTACCGTATCGTTTGAGAACAGCAGATTGAATTTTGTCACACAGGGATTCGGGCATGGTGTTGGGTTAAGTCAGTTCGGTGCGCGGCAGATGTCTCAAGACGGCAAGGATTATAAAGAAATTTTAGCTTGGTATTACAAGGGTACAACGCTGGAAAGGTATAAATACTAAAGGTTGTCTAAAAAGGAGAGGTTTTGAATGGATAATTTGATAAACCGTATGATGGAAAGCTATCAAGAAAATTCTGATGAGAATGTACCGGACTTTTTGCCCGAAAGGGAGGAAGTAATCCGAGCGGTTAGTTTGCTGAGGAGGCTACTGTTTCCGGGGTATTTTGACTCCTCTGGCAACTCTGCATGTTCAAAACAGGAGCTAGGGGAGTCTCTTCACGAAGCAGAGACCTGTCTAAGACGCCAGGTGTGCCGTTCACTGAACTTAGAGCATGGGCAGATTGACGAATGCAGTGCTATGTTCGAGCGGGCGGGCAGGCTTTGCCGTGAATTCCTGGAGAAGCTTCCTGATTTGCGGGATGTCCTGCTGTGCGATGTGCAGGCAGCGTATGACGGAGATCCTGCAGCGGTCAGTAAGCATGAGGTGATTTTCGCCTATCCCGGTGTTTTTGCTGTGACCGTATACCGTCTGGCCCATGAGCTGTATCTTATGAAAATACCATTTATCCCTAGGATGATGGCCGAATACGCTCATAGCCTTACCGGAATAGAGATACACCCCGGTGCGGAAATCGGACGTTGGTTTTTTATCGACCACGGAACCGGCATAGTAATCGGCGAAACTGCTAAAATCGGCGATCACGCCAAGCTGTACCAGGGGGTTACACTAGGGGCATTGTCTACCCGAGGAGGGCAAAAATTACGCGGAAAAAAACGTCACCCCACCCTGGAGGATGAGGTGACAGTATACTCCGGTGCTACGATTTTGGGGGGCGAGACAGTCATAGGAAAGGGTTGCGTTATAGGGGGCAACGCCTTTATTACAAAGCCGGTATCCCCCAACACCAAGGTTGCCATCAGGCTGCCTGAGCATAAGTTTGATACTAACCCTCAATGACCGCGGGTCAGGCCTATTGCGCCAAATATAAAAAATCCCGCGATGTCAACCATCACAATGGTAGAGCCTACCGGTGTGCCGGCAACGATTGAAATCAGCATGCCTATTCCGGCGCAAAACACAGATAAAACCGCCGAACACAGCATTACCGACTTGAAGCTCTTGAACACCCGCATAGCCGAAAGCGCGGGGAATATCACCAATGCCGAAATTAAAAGCGCGCCAACTAAGTTCATTGCTAAAACTATGACCATAGCTATTACAGCAGCAAGCATTAAATTGTATGCCTTTGCCTTAACCCCGGTTGCCGCCATAAAGTCCTCATCAAACGTAACAGCAAATACTTTGTGGTAAAACAGTAAAAACACTGCCAGTACAATTATCGACAAAAGAATACACAGCCAAACCTCTGTTTTGCTCAAGGTTAGAATAGAGGTTGAGCCAAACAGGGCTGTGCATACATCCCCGGAGAGATTTGAGGAGCTTGATGAAAAAATGCTCATTATGAGGTAGCCTATAGCAAGAGAACCCACTGAGAGCATTGCAAGTGCAGCATCGCCCTTGATTTTTTTGTTTTGCCCCGAATGCAAAAGCACTATTGAACTTATTAGGGTTACCGGAAGCACTAGAAGAAAATTGTTGGTCAGGCTCATTGCCATTGCCACAGCCATAGCCCCGAATGCTACGTGTGACAACCCATCACCAATAAAAGATAGCCGTTTAAGCACCAGTGTTACCCCAAGAAGAGAGGAACAAAGGGCTATAAGTATTCCTACAATAAATGCGTTGCGAACAAACGCAAACTGAAAAGATTCTGCGATTTTTACTATAATTTCTTCTATCATGCTTCTTCCTCCAGCCCGGCATATACTCTTCCTATTTCGGTTTTTAGATAATCTTTTACCTGACCGAAAAACAGGGATGACTGCTTTCCTATGTGCAAAATTTTCCCCGCATATTTTACTGCGGCGGGAATGTCATGGGAAACCATGATCACTGTTATCCCCTCGGAATTCAGCTTTGATATCAGGGCATACATATCCTGGCCTGCCATAGGGTCAAGACCTGCGGCAGGCTCGTCCAGCAGAATTATTTTCCGCGCCGCGCACAATGCCCTTGCCAGCAGCACTCTTTGCTGCTGGCCGCCGGAAAGCTCCCGGTAACAGCGTTTAGCAATGTCAGAAATCCCGAGCTTGTCCATATATCGCCTAGCAAGATTTTTTTCTGCTTGGCTGTAAAATGGGCGCAAGCCGCGCCGGTTAAGGCAACCGGAACGAACCACCTCAGTTACCGAGGCGGGGAAATCCTTTTGCACGGGCGTTTGCTGCGGAAGATAGCCTATTTCGTTTGACCGCAGACCGCTGCCTGTCACAAGCTTGCCGCTCATAGGCGGTTTTAGGTTCAGCATGACCTTCATCAGCGTGCTTTTGCCGGAACCGTTTTCCCCAACAACACACAAGTAGTCACCCGGATCCAGTGAGAAGTTAAGCCCGGAAACAACAGCTTTGCCCTCGTACCCAATGGTCAGGTTATGACAGGCTATCTGCGGCATAGAAAAAATCCTCCCTTATTTCAAATCTTCGTTAGTCAACTTCCCTTAGTCCTATGAGGTGATAAAGCTTCTTTAAGCACATTCAAATTACTCTCCATGATAGATAAATACGTTTTGTTGTCCGTCTCGCTTAATATTACGGACTGTATAGCATCTAGCGTAAGAATCTGCTCATTCTTGTCTGCCGTACTCTTGAGGATTGTTTCGGCAACCTTTGTATTGTAACTCTCTGTTACCATTACTGTTGTCAGGTTCAGCTCGTCAACCTTTTTTGCAAGGAAAGCTATCGTTTCAAAGCTCGCCTCAGTTTCAGCCGAACACCCGGAAAATGCAGCATAGTAATCCAGCCCATAGTCGTCACAGAGATAGCGGAAAGGAAAACGGTCACCGAACAGAAGGGTTTTTACCTGGGCATTGTCTGCAACTTCTTTATACTCGGCATCGAGGGCTTCTAATTTTCCCATGTAGGTGTGTGCATTTTTTTTGTATTCCTCTGTGTTTACACTGTCTAATGACGAAATAGCTTCAGTAATAGCATCACAGAAAACCCCGGCATTTTTCAACGAGAGCCATATGTGTTCATCGTAATGCTCATCGTCATCATCATCATGGTCGTCATCGTCGTCATCATCGTCATCGTCGTGGTCGTCTTCCATGCCTTCAATAGCTGTATTAAGCTTCGCCCTGTCACCCAGAATCTCCATTAGATTGACTGTTATCATATCGGGATTCGCACTGTTTTCCCTCAGAGCAGCCTCTACCCAAGCATCTGATTCGCCGCCAGTGTAGATAAACAGATCTGCGGCGGAGATTTTGAGAATATCATCAATCGTGGGCTGGTAGCTGTGCAGGTCAACCTTGCTGTCCAGCAAAAGAGTCAGCTCTGTGCTGCTTGCCCTATCGCCGAGTATTTGGCGGGTCCAGTCGTACTGGGGGAAAATAGTGCAAACAATGTTAAGCGGCTCAGCCGGTTCAGGAGTTGTTTGTACCGGTTCAGCCCCTTCGGTGATGTCCGGCTCCTCAGACTGCGGCACACACCCGCAAAGCAGTGCTGCAATCAGCAAAAGCGAGAGCATTGTCGTGATAATTCGTTTCATGGCATTATACCTCCTACTAATTTTAGTTAGAACTTTCTTTCAGACAACCTCCGCATTTTCCATATAAAACCGTTTTGAATGAGTTCACCTTAAATTTATGACTGTCGGCAATATGTTGCTGAAAGCTGTCAAGCGTTTGGCAGTCTAAATGCTGCAAACCGCCGCAACCCTCGCATTTCAGGTGCAAATGGGAGCAACAGCCCTTTTGAGGACTGTCCTGCTGGTAACAGGCTCCCGATACCCCATCGGTGGTATACCTGCGAAGGCAACCATCTTTCTCCAGTTTTTCAAGGTGGCGGTAAACTGTTGCCCGGCCAATTTCCGAGCCTTTTTCTTTGAAATGCTCAAAAATTTGCCCGGCGGTCACGTGAGAACTTCCAAGGGAAACGATATAGCTAAAAATAGCCTGCCGTTGCTTTGTGTTGTACCCCTCCGGACGCCCCATGCCACGCCCACCTCCTCTCAGCCACCAGTGAATTTGATAACCGTTCTCAGTTTATCACCCCTGTTTCCAAATGTCAAGCATTTTTTTATATTTGTTTATTTGGCTTCATTCGATGCCGCTTGGGCTTGAAACAGTTAAATGATTGTGCTATAACATTATCAGCCTAAGGGAGGTCACAATATGCTTGATCAAAGTAAAGCACCTATATATGATGCACTCAACCGCCTGAAGCAGATGCGGATTGTACCTTTTGACGTACCCGGTCACAAGCGGGGCAAGGGCAATCCCGAATTAAGGGCGTTTCTCGGCGACTGGTGCATGAGTCTTGATGTTAATTCAATGAAGCCTCTTGATAACCTCTGCCATCCAATTTCGGTTATTAAGGAGGCAGAGGAATTAGCAGCAGAGGCTTTTGGTGCGACACAGGCTTTTTTCATGGTCAACGGAACTACGGCGGCGGTACAGGCAATGATACTGGCTTCCTGTAAAAAAAACGACAAAATTATACTTCCTAGAAATGTACACCGGAGTGTCATAAACGCCATAATACTTTGCGGGGCGGTCCCTGTATACGTCAATCCTGAGGTGAACACCGAGCTAGGCATTGCCTTGGGTATGCCGATTGCTGCCGTTGAGAGGGCGATAACCGAAAACCCTGATGCTAAAGCGGTTTTAGTCAACAACCCTACCTATTACGGCATCTGCTCCAATCTTACCGAGATTGTCCGTTTATCACATTTGCACAATATGCTTGTACTGGCTGATGAGGCCCACGGCACTCATTTCTATTTCGGCAACGGTCTTCCTGCGCCTGCTATGGCGGCAGGGGCAGATTTGGCGGCAGTCAGCATGCACAAATCTGGCGGTTCACTGACACAAAGCTCATTTTTGCTTGCCGGCAAAGGAGTAAATTCCGGCTATGTCCGCCAGGTCATAAACCTTACACAGACCACAAGCGGCTCTTATTTGCTGCTTTCAAGCCTGGACATTTCACGAAAATATATGGCACTTAATGGGATGGAGGTTTTTGCGCGGGTGATTGATTTAGCTCAATATGCCCGGGATGAAATTAACCGTTTGGGGGACTATTATGCATTTTCCCGCGAGCTTGTAAATGGCGATTCAGTCTTTGAGTTTGATGTTACAAAGCTGTCTGTTCATACATTAAATATAGGGCTTTCGGGCATTGAGGTGTATGACATGCTACGAGATGAATATGATATTCAAGTAGAATTTGGTGATATAGGCAATATGCTGGCGTATGTTTCAATCGGTGACGGAAAACAAAACCTGGAACGCCTAGTCAGTGCCATGTCTGAAATACGCCGTCGTTACAAGCGCGACAAGGCTGGTATGCTGAATGTGGAATATATCGCTCCCCAATTAGTTACAATGCCTCAAAAGGCATTTTATTCGGAAAAAGAGTCGCTTCCCATATCACAGAGCAACGCAAGAGTGTGTTGCGAGTTTGTCATGTGCTATCCTCCCGGCATACCTATTTTAGCACCGGGGGAACGAATTACAAATGAAATTGTGGAATATATCCGTTACGCCGGGGAAAGAGGCTGCCTGCTGACTGGCCCTGAGGATATGAGCATCGAGAATATAAATGTAATGAGAGAATAATAATCAGGTTATTTAGAGGTTTCAAGAATTTGAAAGCAGAAGGCTCATTAAAAATGAGCCTTCTGCTTCTGTGCAGTTACCCCTGTTTTGAGCTTGAATGATATAACCCCAAATTTATCGGGAACACCACCTGCGTGAGCAGTTCATCCTCCGGTGTTTCACCCGGATTGTTGAGGTAATAATCATAGCAATCGTTTGCCGTTAGGGCAATAGAGTTTTCCTTTGCGTAATCCATTATCGCACAGTATGCGGTTTCGAGGGTGCTGTACGGCCCTTTGTGTGTACCGGCAAGTGCCTTGCCCTCATAGGTTTGGCTCATAAAAAATTCGCCAGAATCGGGAATCTCCTCGTTTACAGGCACACCTAATTCAATGTCGAACTGCGTGTAATCCTCGTTGGCATTTGTATAACGGCAATATGGGGCACCCGCAACTTCTTTGCCCTGCCCGGCAACATACCTCCACAGCTTACAGTAGCCCTCACCCATCACCTTCATCATTTTGTCCATATCCACGGCTTTTTGTTTGAGAGCAACGGCGATTTTGGATTGCTGATTGGTTACTTCGATTTCCATTTGGGAACACCTCTTTCTTAAAATTTCCTCTATCATATCAGACCGAAGTGACAGCTGTATGTCATATTTGAAAAAGTTTTTAATATTTCTCGAAAATTTCTTTTGCCTTTGCTTTGATAATGCGGCGGATATGCTCCGGCTCAAGCACCTGGGCATTGCTTCCGAGTGATAAAATGTAACCGTAGACCCATTCGTCTTCGGGGATTTCCACCATCAAATCAAACGTGCCTTCTTGGTTTTTGCAGATAAGTTCACCGTCAAAAGTATCGTACAGGCGATGCAACACCCTTTCATCGCAGCGCAGCTTTAATCTAACTGTGGGAATGTGGGACATTTGCTTTTCATGCTCCTGAATTTCCCGTTTGGTAAAATGGCGCTCTGTGACCTGTACGTTTTTGATTCGTGAAAGGCGAAACATGCGATGCTCGTTATTTTTTTGACAAAACGCAATCAAATACCAAGTGTAAGCGTTAAAAATCAGCTTGACAGGCTCGGCAACCCGGCTGCTCTTGCCGCCGCTGCCATTGACGTAATCAAAACCGATGACCCGGCTATTGAGGATAGCGTCCCTAACGAGACTGAAACGGTCTCGCTCGTTGGTCTTGCTGCTCCAGCCTTCAAAATCAACCTCAATCCAATCATGAACCCGGCTACCTTTGAAAATAGAACCGATTTTGTCGATAATCGCATTGACTTCTGGATACCCGGTCGCCCCCATCGCCTTGAGCGTCAAGAGCAGCCCCTCGCTCTCAGACTTAGAAAGCATTGCTTTGTTGAAGGTGTAATCCTCCAAAAGTGATATGCCGCCGCCATTGCCCTTGTTTGTATAAACAGGAACACCCGCAGAAGACAGAGCATCAATATCCCGGTAAATGGTACGAGAAGAAACCCCGAAACGGTCAGCGAGTTCTTTGGCTGTGACCGATTCACGGTTGAGAAGTATAGTTACAATTTCAAGTAAACGGTTTATTTTCAAGACTGCGGATTGATAGCGTCCTTCAAAGCCTTACTTACCTTGAAAACAGGAGCTTTTGAGACCGGGATGTTGAGGGCGGCGTTGACAATGGCTTCGGAATCTTTCTTTGTAAGGTCTGCTTTTTCCGCAAAGGCGGCGATAAACCCGGTCTTGTTCATTTGCGTGCTTCCTCCAGTATCTTTTCTAGCGTTGTCAAAACAATTTACCACAAATCCAAAATTTCCGCAAGAGGTTTTTTTGAAGGGCTGTTTACCCAAAACCATCAGCGGAAAATCGCAAGAACAGCTCCAAGAAGCTGCCAAACAAGCAGCCTCTGTCGTCAGCAAAACAGCTGGGCAATCCGCAAAACGATGTACAAGGCGTAAACCCTGATGCCGAATTGTATTCCGTCAAAGCCCTTGATAGTGAAAATATAGCTCCGGTTAGCCGGATTATCGAGGGCATTTACTGGTGCATTGACAATGACATAAATATCATCAATATGAGCTTTGGAACGGTTAATTATTCTAATGCTTTAAGAATCGCTGTTGAAGATGCATATGAATCTGGAATTTTAATGATTGCGGCAGTTGGTAATGAATCAAGCACAATAGAATACCCCGCAGCTTTTTCTCAGGTCATGGGCGTCGCGGCAGTGGGTACAGATGCAGAAATTGCCGAGTTTTCCAACATGGGAGACGAGGTTGAAATCGCGGCACCAGGCGAAAAAGTTAAAGTAAACAGCTTCTTTGGTTTCCAAACAGTAACACATGGGACAAGCATAGCCGCACCTCACGTTACCGGAGCAGCATCGTTATTGTGGCAGAAAGATACATCTAAATCCAATGAATTTATACGTCAATTATTAGCTCACAGTTCTAAAAACATTGAAAATACTGATGAATGCGGCTTGTTAGATGTATCATATGCTCTGGAAATATATGATGAATTTTCAATTGATACAGGCAATGTACCGGAAAACATGGCAGACCCGGAGACCTTTGAGGAGATTGACGAATAAACACATTGACAACAATGGAATACAATGCTATTGTATTCCTATTCTAATTTATAAGGAGGAATTTCACTATGAAACTTACCACACGCATCCTATCCCTAGCACTTTGCCTAGTGTTTGTGTTGCCGTTTGTGCCTCAAGGTCGGGCATACGATGATGGATATCTCTGGCAAGGCGGTGTTCCGTGGGAAGGAGGTGTTCCGTATGTTATAGAAAACGGCGAGGTATCTATACCTCGGTATGACTGGTATGAAAATACAATGCCCCAATTTAGGTGTGACGTTATTATCCCTGACACGATCGAAGGGTATCCTGTGACCAAAATTGACAGATTCGCGTTCATCGGTCACAGATCTATGGTCACCGTATCTATCCCCGCCAGCGTAAGAACGATTTCGGAGGGTGCGTTTTCTTCGTGTTGGGCACTAACTAATATAACTGTAGCTAAAGATAACTCACACTTTTCAAGTGAAAACGGAGTACTCTTTAACAAAGATAAAACTACGCTGATTCAGTACCCAAATAAGAAACCCGGAAATTCATATGTCATTCCAAACGGCGTAAAAAAAACAACATATGGGGCTTTCTATAGTACCTCAATCACAAAAGTAACTATTCCAAAAAGCCTGACTGAGCTTGGGAAAGATACATTTTATGGGAGCAAACTAAAGAGTATAACTATCCCAAAGAATCTGGTAAAAATAGGGGGGGCTTTTGGATTCACAAACTTAACTGGTGTTATCGTCCCCAATAATGTGGTAAAAATAGGGGGGGGCTTTTAGAGGAACAAATCCATATATCACCGTATACTGCAAAAAAAACTCTGCCGCTCACAAATGGGCTAAAAAGGAAAAAAATCCCTTCAGCTTCAGCAAGCCGGGCAAGGCCGCCAAGCTAACCTTCAACGCAAACGGCGGCAGAATCGGCAAAAAGAAAAAGGCTACCATAAAACGCAAAATCGGCGGTAAAGTCAAGTTCCCCAAAAAACCAAAGCGAAAAGGCTACAAATTTATGGGCTGGTACACTAAAAAGAAGGGAGGAATAGAAATTAAGAAAAAATATCAGCCTTGGGAAATGACTTATCACAACATAGTTCTTGAAACCAAAAAAACCTATTACGCCAGGTGGCGTAAGAAATAAATTCAAAAAAACAATTAAAAATTATAAGGAGAAAGATTATTATGTTTAAGAAAATTGCGAGCTTATCACTTATTTTATC
>Ga0099364_10006498_pt1 | contig 17008 bp, 11 predicted proteins | sample TergutTh196P3_FD_73070 | JGI IMG/M metagenome (GOLD analysis project Ga0099364, IMG submission 73070) | Microcerotermes parvus P3 segment gut microbial communities from Pointe-Noire, Republic of the Congo - Th196 P3 | ecosystem: Host-associated > Arthropoda: Insects > Digestive system > Gut ... | reverse complement strand
AACTCAACGGGCAAGCCGTCGTCTATCGCGGCGGGAAGCCGGTTTACCTCGGACGCTACGGTTCGCCGGAGTCCAAAGTCGCTTATCATCGGTTCATCGCCGAATTGCTTGAGGCAAGGGAAAGTCCTGTGCCGGTTCCGCAAAGCGAGGAAAAAACGAGTCCAGTTTTTCAACCGCCGAGCGAAGAAACGCTCATCACTGTTCGGGAATTGACCGCCGAATATCTCGATTACGCAAAAGTCAACACTGATTATACCACGTATTCGTTCAATCGGATTGTCGTGCTGGATTTCCTCGACCCGCTTTATGGAGACGGTACTCCCGTCGATTGTTTCAAGCCGAGTCTCCTCAAAAAGGTTCGGGAAGAGATTGTGAAATCCCGCCGGTTTTGCCGACGAATCGCCAATCGTTGCGTCAACAGCGTTGTCTCCATTTTCAAATGGGGTGTTGAGAATGACTTGGTACAGGCAGCAACTTGGAATGCGCTGAAAGCCGTGAAGCCGCTCCGAAAGGGTGATCCCGGTACGTTTGAACACGAAGAGCGCCAACCTGTTCCCGACGATGTGGTTCGTCGGACATTGCCATTTTTACCGCCGACGATACAAGCAATGATAAAATTACAGCGTATCCTTGGAATGCGCCCCAATGAAATTTTCCTGATGCGTGTCGGCGACATCGAAACAACGAGGGGAAACGGATTGTGGTACTATGTGCCGGGCAGCTACAAGACATCGAAATTCATAGGTTCGATAGTCTTTCCGCTGGGCGAACCGGAGCAAAAATTGATTGCTCCGTACCTCGTCGGCAAAAAATCCGATGAGGCTGTCTTTTCTCCCCGCACGGCAATGGAAGAACGCAACGCCGAAAGAGCGGCGAATCGGAAAACGAAGGCGACTCCTTATCACATTGCCAAAGCCAAAGAAAGAGCGGCAAAGCCTTCGTACTATGCCGAGTTCTACAATCGCGATTCTTACCGTAACGCTATCAAGCATGCGGTAGCGAAGGCTAACAAAAACCTTGCGGAGGGTGAAACGCCGATACCAAACTGGTTCCCTTATCTCCTGCGAAACAGTGCTGCCACAGAAATTGAAGAGAAAATCAGTCTGGACTCTGCTCAGGCACTCCTCGGACATACATCGGCGAATATGACACGTCGATACTCAAAAGCTCAGTTACGAATTCGTGAGGGACTCGCAAAGAACAGGCGGAATCCGTTTGAAGTGGAGACGGCAGAAGACGCATAAGCGATGGCAGATACTTTTGTCGGCACTTCGTCAGTGGTGGTGTGGTGGTACTACCGCATCATCGCTCTGTCCCAGAAAATTGTATTTGTCAATTGTTTTACATCGCTTTTATTCATTCAAAGCTTTTGTACACAATTCAATTTTGCATTTTAACATTGGGAGTTGACTCAAAATACGATGGAAAAAACTGACCCCTTTTTGATTTATGTACAATCGAAATCGACAAGTAAAGATTCATGACTTTTTTGGAAAATCAATTTAACCATTCCCGCTATTCCCATTACTACTATCGTTAAAGCCTTAGAAATATAGGGAAATCTGTAAAACAGTAATGGGAATAGAGGGAATGCTTTATAATTGAAAATCTGATGTTTGATGAAAAAAGTGTCCCCTTTTGCAGAACAGCAGCGATACGAGTTTACCTCATACCAGTTCGCGACCAATCCTCTGAATCGGGATATTCCCCTACACCGATCTCTGCGAATGGAGTATAATAGGTCTCGCTTTGACCATTTCGCTGACTCTAAAACGAAACGCAGAGCGACCTGTCAACGATACACAAGGGAGTATTGAAATGACCAAAATTACGCGTCAAGATTTGTGGGAACTTTTTGTTGGAATAGAAAATATCGGAGAATTTCAGTGTAGATGTGGTAAGGTCTATTTTAGCGTGCGCAGACTGGGAGCGGATCCCAATAATAGGGTTACTTTTCATTCTATTAAATTGAGCGACCTTGATGACATTGAAAAAATTTTTGTCGGCGTTTTACGGTTCCTACCTCTTGCCGATCATCTGTTACAGATATTGTGGATTCGTGAGGAAAAATTTGAAATGATTCCACTGAGTGAAAAGAACATGCTTAGTTTAGTTCTAAGTTCTCCAACTCTTAACAGCACCGCCAAAAATGCCAAAGCAGTGAAGGACGAATTCCGCGTGCTGTTGCTGGAGGGTTTTCTTCAAAAAACAATCTCCAATGAGGATCCCGAAGACGACTCTGATGATGATTGTGTAATGGCATGTTCACTCACATTGAAAGGGAAAAACGCAGCCGAAGAAATGTTCGAGAACGCGAAAAAAATCGTTTCAGCATATATCGAACCCACGTCAATTGTTTCAGAGGTGGATATTACTGCTTATTCTCGTGTTACACAAGTGGCAAGTAGAGGTGGTAACAAAAAGCCGGGGAAGACTACGGCAGAAAAAACACATCAAAAGCCGATAGAGTGGACGAGCAGGTCGTCGGACGTAACTATCAGGTTTGCCCCTGCTGAGCGCGAAGCACTTGGAGAAGCGGTAGGCAGAAATGTTGCAAAGTGGTTTTTTAAGATGGATATGTCTGAAGCCAATAGAGACCTTCGCGAAGAGATACTCTCTGATATGGGGTTTGAACCAGTCGAAGTCGTAGAAAAGCTGTATCCAAGTGTCGATAATAGCGAGCGTAGAAAACATTCACAACGAATTAGCAAAAATAAAAACAAGCGAAACAAAAAAACGTAACACATCTTCTTTCACGTCGCTCTGTCGCCTTTTGTCGCCTCTCGCATGACATCACGTCCTTCTTTTACACTTGAAAAACCAGTGTAAATAAGAGTGGCTGGTTTTCCTTGTCGTTATTTGTCGCGTTTTTTGACAGGCATTTTCCTATCTATTAGCATGTTCCCCACGATTGAGGGATACGTGTTTCTCAACGGAATATCATCACACTCCGGCTCACGACCATATGTACCCACAGAAGCCACGAAGCGTTGGTCGTTATTTCGCGAACTGGACAAACGAAAGTTTTACAATGGAAAAGAGATTTTATTTTACAAAGGAAGTCGCTCGTATCTTTGGGGTAACCCCGGCTACGATACTGAAATGGAACCAACTTGCACGCCAAGGTAGGTTCGACTTTCCGATTGCCTTGGGAGTCAGTGGGAGGTACAGATGGCTTTCTTCGGACATCGAATCCCACTTACTCTCGTTATCAACCAGAGCACCTCCGCCGGTTGTTCCCACTGTTGCTGATGCTACTGAGCGCAAGCAACGGGAAACAGACTATTCCAAGCGGCAAGAGCGGGCAAAAAACATTTTGCTCCTACATGCCGCTGGCAGAAAGTCTGGGCGAACTGAATGATTACATCCCTCTCATCCCCACCACTTGACATCATAACACAGATGTTTGGTTGGAGAAGAGAGGGAGACCAAAAGCAAGAACCGACAAATCGTCGACAAGCCTACTTTATGAGGGTGGGCTTCTCGAAATCCTAACCCAGAATGCGCTGATAGCGTGTTCACAACCCTAATACTTTCATGAGTACAGATAACAATGAATCCTTAGTGCCGTATGCCAACATTGACGAAAACAATCCGGCAAACGGAAGCGGTGAACGAAACACCAGCCAGATATGTGGTCTGGATGGCGCAAACGAGAATCGGGCATTATATGATGCTCCCAACCAAACGGAAGAAAATATGGGCTTGATAGATTACGGCTCTGCGCAGGAGTTCATTTCTGCGTTACAACAGCAGAATTATTTCGACCCAAAATTGGAAAACCTGCACGATGTGAGGCTCACACGCAGGTTTTACGCTGATGGTCGTGAAGTGCAAACCAAAGATGCCTACTTCAGAGCACTCCGTCCACGAGAGTTGAACCAACCTGTTGCTAAGTACGAGGGCTACAACCTAGTGGCACTTGCTCGCGATCTGGTATTCGCCGTGGATTCCGAGGCTTTTATGCCCGGCACACACCATGACGAAATTATTCTCGATGGCGGAGAGACTCGGAGGGATGTCGTCGGCGTTGAAAAAATCGGTGATGGTGAATTCGTCACGATTTGGGTTGAGCCGGGTGATGACGAAGAAGAGGATGACCTAGAAGCGTCTGAGGAGGATGATTCGGGAAACAGCATCACGGGCGAAGTTTTGGTGGCACCTTTTTGATGCGCGCAACGATAGCACATTCCACTGAGGTTCGACCGAACTGCAATCAAAAAATAAACCTCGGTGATTTACACAGAATCTCGTCCTTACAGAGGCAGGATTCTGAATCCTGCCCTCTAATACTTTCACGATTACAACTATTCGCAGAGATCAACCTGACACTTCAACAGAGAAAGGAAAACTACATCATGCCTAACCGCACCCTACAATTATTTCGTTGTCGATACCCCTCCGTAGGTTCAGAGGGAAACACAGGGTTTGAGACAACGCCGACAGAAATCACCGAAGACAATGTTTTGGAGGTTTTACACTACGACCATACACCGATCCTTTTCAAGGGAGGGTATAGCCATAGTGCGAATTTCGAGTATGCTGTGTGCATTGTGTTCGACATCGATAACAGCCACAGCGACAATCCTGATGATTGGATTACTCCCGAAGAGATCGCTCGGCGATTGAAGTCGCTCGGTATCAATCATTGGATTGTGCCAAGCCGGAACCATCTGCTTATCAAAAAAGACAAGGCTCCACGCCCAAAATTTCACGTCTACTTGCCATTGTCGGAACTGCTACGCGATAGCAGCAGGTTTGTCCGTTATTGCAAGTGGTGCATTGAAACTTTTGGTGCCGATGCGAAGGTCAAGTCGAAAGCGCAGAAGATTTTCGGGCATGGTGGCAACCCCAACGCCTTTTTTGAGAATTGGAGTGAGGGGCGTTGTGTCGATGAGGTTTTGACCGACGATGACATTGCAGACACAGTACCAAAACGGATACAGAAAAATCCGGTCAATTCACCTAACCATTCATCCAGCGGGAACAATGCCGATTTCGATTGGTTCTCATATTCCGGCGAGTGGAGGAATCATCTCGGCGACTTGGAGGCGGAAGGCTTTGAGTTTTTCGAGCGGGACGGGGTGGTATATTTTCAAACGCCGGACGGCGACCATGAAGCCGGCAAGCATGACGGAAATATCAAGGACGGGATTGGCGCATACTTTTTCTCGAAGGCATCTGCCCCGTTCGAGAATGACAAGGGCTACTCAATTGCCGACTTTTTCGCTGGGGTGTTATTCGGGGACATCGGCAAAAAGGGACGGGCTCAGTTTGCGGAACGATATTTACGAGGAGTGGGAGAACAGAATCAATCGGCATATTCCGAATCATCACAGGATAAATCCGAATCACCGAATCCTTGGCAATCGTTCCCGCTTGAAACGTTTCCTCCACTGTTGAGGAATTACGTAACGGAGGTCTCGAAGTCAATAGGAATCGATGTGGCGAACAACGCCGTATGCGTTCTTTCGATTATATCGGGGATCATCGGGCGGACATTCTGGTTGAAAACCAAGCAAGGGTATGTCGAACCCGCTATGCTTTGGGTTGCCCTGATTGCCGATTCCGGTTTGGGTAAAAGTCCGGCGTTGACGTACGCGCAGGAACCCGTTGTCCAATTGCAGCGTGAGGAGTTCGACAGATTCGGAGTGGAAATGGAGCAATATGATGTCAATTTGGACACATACAAGCAGGCGCAGAAGCAACGAAAAAACGGACCTCTTGTCGGACTGACAAAACCTGTCAAGCCTGTTGTGCATCGCTACTTCATTTCGGATTGTACTACGGAAGCCGTATTGCCCATTCTTTCCGAAAATCCCTATGGCGTTTGTCTTATCAGAGACGAACTTGCCGCCTTTTTCAATGGAATGGATGCTTACCGAAGTGGTGGGAAGGTGGATTTACAGTTTTACATTGAGATACACGGTAGCCGTTTTGTGCAATCGGATAGGAAAAAAGACAGGGAACACGTCGTCGCTAAAACACCGTCCGTGTCGATAGTCGGAGGAATCCAATCAGACGTGATTCGTCAAACAGTCAAACGTGAACCGGAATTCATGACAACTGGATTCGGTGCGCGGTTTCTGATGGCATACCCTCCCGCAGAGCCTATTCGTTGGAATGATAACGTTGTCGATCCGATAACGCAAATGCAATACCATGGGCTTATTGGAAAGCTATTGGAGTACCGAGAGCGTTTTATCCCCGATGAACCAGGAACCGTCGAACTGATGCCTGAAGCGAAAGCACTGATTTTTGATTTCCAAAACCGACACGCTGACGATTCTTTAGGTATAGCCGACGGCAACGTCCGTTATGTCGAGAACAAGGCTGGTATGCACTGCGCGCGGCTTTGCCTTACTTTGCACGTCGTCAAGTGCATAGAGAGCGACATTGACCCGACATCATTGGTTACACCGGAAACGATGCGTGATGCTATCACCCTGACTGAGTGGTTCCTGAATGAAGCCCATCGAATTTACGCTATGTTTGCCGGGAAAATGGAACCACTGGATAGAGTGGCACTGCTTATCAAGGCGAAAATCCGAAAGCTCGGCGGCAGGGCGAGAATTCAGGAACTCCGAAACTGCTCGAACGTCCTTCGCAACAAATTGAAAGATGGAAAACTCGAAGCAAAACTCAAAGAAATGGTCGATGCTGGGATTTTGACCGTCGGGCTAGAAAAAACAGAAAAGGGACGCGATAAGGACTATTATCGCATAGCAAACACTGTACCAGGTAGTTCCGATGAAGTCAATGATAACGCGAACGATTGTGATGATGACGATTGAATATATGTTGACGTGGCGGAGAAGTCTTGCGGGATGTAATGGTTCGGCGAGCCTTCGTCTCTACGACAACAAATTTTTCATTACTGTTCATTACCATCATTACTACTATTTTTTTCATGAGACCTTATAAAACAAGGGAAAAATATAATAGTGGTAATGGTAATGGCAGTAATGTTGGAAAAATTGAATTCAAAAAGTCGAATCATTTTTTTGATTTTTCCAGAAAGACGCATTACCATCATTACCATTACCACTATTCCGTTTTACACTTGAATTTCTAACGTTTTACAAAAACTGAAGAGGTAATGGTGGTAATGAAAAAATTGATTATCCGCATACGGCGATTGAAGAATCTGCGCTGACATCATTCATCCGCTCAGAATTTACACAGTTTTGGAATAGGGACAGTTTTCATATCCCTATTTTGAGTCAACCCCCAATGTTAAAATGCAAAATTGAAGTGTGTACAAAACTTTGAAATGTGAAAAAGCGATGAATGACCGTTGAAATGATGAGTCATCGTGTTTTTCGGCGGTTTTTGTGGAAAATCTCCGTCATTTCGTTCCCCCGTCCCCCGTGCCGCTTTCGGAAGATGCGCTAAAATAATAACGTACAGATACCATTTTGCGCCCCACTGGGCAGGAAATCATTATGAAGATTCATTTTGAACCGAAGGACTTGCTAAAAATACTGCGTCTTGTCAAGACCGCAGTTCCCAGAACAAGCTTTACGCCAGCATTGCGCCACATCAAGATTTGTGTCAACTTCAAAGACGGGGCAATCCTGCACGCCACCGACTACGAATACGGAATCCGAGTCCGCACCGACGTAGACGTTTCGGAGCCGGGCTGCGCTCTGCTGCCCGTCAAAGAAGTCATCGACGCACTCGCAACGATTCCGAAAAATTCCAGGGCGATAATCGAAAAGACCAACGAAGGTATCCGCGTTGCCGACGATGATGCTGGCGTTGACTGGTGCTTTGCTACCGAAGAGTCCGCCGATGATTTTCCCGATGTTGCCGACTTCATGGCAAAGTCGTATCACGAAATCGACGCAGACGATATGCGCACCGCCATCCAACGGACAATCTTCGCCATCGAGAAAGACGGAATGCGTCAAGCATTGACAGGAGTCTGTTTCGAGAGCGACGGCAAAACAATGTATGCCGTTGCGACGGACGGACGACGGCTTGCGATACAGAAATTCACAGGAGAGTGTATCGGAAAACATACGCTTGGCTTGTTCATTGACTCCGTTGACGAGGAGTCGGAACGTTCGACGATTGTGCCGGTCAATGCCCTCAAACTTCTGGAAAAATGTTTGAAAGAAAAGACCATCGAAAAGTTTCCTTATGTCGTCAAGATGGCAACCAGCGACGTTACGGTCAAGGATGATGACGATGAAATGCGGCAAATCGTTACATTTCAATATGGCGATGTAACGCTCTTCTCTCATCTCGTCGAGGGACGCTACCCGAAGTGGCGGGGCATTGTTCCGACATCTTCCCTCATGCACGACGTAACAGTCAGGAATGGAGAATTGAAAACCGCACTGAAAAGCCTTGCACCATCATTTAGTAAGAACGACCCGCACGTCGATTTGATGTTTGCGGGACATCGCTTGACTCTCAATGCCATCGTCGCAAAGACTCCCTACAATGGTGCGCCGAAAGAAGTGCGGGGAACAATCGGAATCCCCTGCAACGGTTACATCACGGGAACAATCGGAGTCAATCCGAAATTTTTATCGGACATAACGTCGGTATTTGCGGATGACGTGGAATTGCGTCTGTATCTGCCGGATGGAAAAGAGGGCGACCCTATGCTGTTGGAAACCGACGGCAATTATTCCTGCGTGATGATGCCGCTCCACGATTCGGTTGATACGCCCATCATCCCGGCAGCGCAGGCGGAGCGGGAGAGGAAAGAAATCGAGGCAAAGGCGGAATTGGAAAAGAGGATTGCGGAAAACACGATAGAACAAAATCGGCGCACCATCGAGGACAACGTGCGTAAGGCACAAAGATATGCGGACACTGCGGAGAGCGATTTAGCCGATGCGCCGGAGACTTGGGACTTGTCCGACAAGACTGAAATTTGCCGAGAGACCATTTCGGCAATCGAACATTTACGCGATGAGTGCCGTACTCTGTCAAATGAGATTCCGGCAGACGCAGAGGGCTATGAACAGCGAGAATCCGCCTTTGCGGACATGCTGGAAAAAATGAACCGGATACAATTGCAATTAGAATTGGTCGATCTGGACAATGACGATACCTCGAAACAAACCCTGACGACGGACAATCTTTTTGCAAAAAGCGAATTGTTATACATCGAAGCAAAGAATATCACCGCGACGGGTTACGAAACAGAGGAGGGATTCCTTGTATGCAAAGGTTCGCAAGCCGTTGTGGACGAAGCACCCAGCCTGCAAAAATACTACAAAAATGCAGTGCGTATCAGAAAATCGCTAATCGAACAAGGTATCCTGAAAATGGATACAGCGAAAAGCGTTTATGTCTTCACGCAGAATTACGTGTTTGATACGGAAACGCATGCGGCGAATGTTATTTTGGGCGTGTCCACTCACGGCGACGAGCGTTGGAAAGATGAACACGGTACGTCCTTGAAGGAAATGAAATCGAAATCTTGACAATCTCTGCCGTCATTCAGTCATTTTCTTATGCCCCCCTACTATTGCAATTTCAGAAAAATGGGGTACAATGGCGTTGTAGTACACTGCCCGGTTGTGCGCTGGGCAGATTGAATTAAAGTTACGAGTACGTTAACAAATCACTAAGACCGCTTCGGCGGACGACAGTTTTCTACATAACGACCGGGAAACCGGGTAGAGAATTATCGGTAACTGATAGAGTAGCGTTACTTCCGTGGAGGGAGTGCGCGTATCAGTTTGCGGACATAATCAGCATTACTCCTTTCATAATGTGATGCACCGCTATCGTTAGGTGGGGTTACTCCGTTTCTTAGTGGGCGTGTCGCTCCCGTTTGAGCGGACTCTTGTTGCCGTCGCTCGGCTTACTTTTCCTTACCGAGACAAGACAATGCCGAACTTTTTTTACTTCGACCAATCTCACCAGAAATACGGTCCCGTCAGTGATCAGCAACTCAAAGCGTTGGCGGCGCAGGGAGTCATCAATCCGAATACGCCGATGGAAACCGACACCGGACACAAGGGATTGGCAGGGCAGATTCCCGGTTTGTTCGTTGCTCCGCCGCCCGTCCCCCGACCGACGGTTCCATCGGTTACTCCGCATGACACAGTAGAAAAAGACCTCCGCGATTATATCGAATGTGATTCTGATGAGGAGGCGGATAGTTTCTTTAACACACGGAGGGCGAGCAGATTTGAAGCGTGGAAGAGTGCTGCCGAAGGAGGAAATCCTGCGGGGCAAGTCCTACTCGGCTGTTGTGGGGATTACGATGATGCTGCAGAGGAGGCGGTGAAGTGGTATCGCAAAGCCGCAGAGCAGGGGCATGCTGAAGGGCAATTCTCACTCGCTTTGTGCTACAACAACGGTCATGGTATTCCCCAAGACAGCACAGAGGCGGAAAAGTGGTTTCGCAAAGCGGCGGAACAGGGACATGGGGGCGCGGCATACGCGTTATCCGAACTTGTGCAGGTGGAAGAACAGCAAGTAGTCCATTCTGGCAGAGCCAACAAGTCCAGAATGGTTGCTGCTTTACTTGCCCTTCTACTCGGACATTTAGGGATACATTGGTTTTATCTCGAAGATCGAGAGACCGGATTGTGGCACCTCAAACTTTTCGCTGGGGGGCTTGGTTTCTTTTTTCCGGGGCTTATGCTCTGTTCTTTAATCGGCGTATCCGATAGTGTTATTACTAACATATTCGCGATGGTCCCTGTTATTATGTGCCTCGGCTTTGCTCTTCTGTTCATTGGTCTTGCTAGCATCGGTGCACTCATTCATGCCTTTCGATTTTTCACGATGACTGATGAGGAATTCTACGCAATAGACTTTTCTAATTCTTCCAGTCAGTCTGCTACATCCTAGTCTTGTAAGTAAAACCCCGTTTTGCCCCTTTTGCCGCCGGTTGAAACGAGGTACAACAAGAGCGGCGTTTTTAACAACACTTTACCTGAAAGGAGTACAACCAATGCCAACTCTTACCAAAGAAGCACTGGGCGAGATAGTGAAACACCTTGCCGCCGAGCGTCCGCGATTTTGTTCCGAGGCAGACTTTCAGTTTGCCCTGGCATGGAAGATTCAACAGGAATTTCCGCAAGCCGAAATTCGATTTGAATGTCCCGCTGTGCGAGGGAGCGAGTCTATCAAAATAGACATCATTGTTAATTCGGACGGAGAACTTGTTCCGATTGAGTTGAAATACAAGTTGAAAAGTCAGGGACGCGATACGGAAAACCGTCCAGATATGCTGGACGACATTGACCGATTGGAAGTTTTACGGCTTGATGATTTGGACTTGACGCGTATGAACCTCGCGGCAACTCCAACGAACATCAAGAATCGCTTCGTGATATGGCTATCGGACAACGACCGATTCTGGAACGAAAACAGCAAAAACAAGATTCTCGATTACAAGGAATACGTAATATCTTGGGAATCCTACGTGGACGATTTCCAGTTTGCGTTGATTGATGTTTTGGAGAGCAAACGATGACATAAAACAAACAGAGCCGCTTACGTCTGCGCCTCTGCTAACACTTTATCACAAGACCTAAAATGGCACAATGGTATTACTACAACGAGAGCGGCGAAAAGATAGAAGTTACCGGCGGACAACTCAAAGAACTCGCCAAAGCGGGAATGATTACGCGGGACACTATCGTCGAAACCGAAGAGGGAAAGACCGCACCAGCGAGAAGGGTAAAGGATTTAACATTCCTTGAAACAACTCAACCCGAATCGGAACAGGAAGTAGCACCATCCGAACCCAAAACAAAGACCTCGAACTGGTTTTACTACAACGAAAACGGAGAGAGAATCGCCGTTACTGGCGGACAACTCAAAGGTCTTGCCAAGGCGGGAATGATTACGCCCGGAACGTTGGTCGAGACCGAAGACGGGAAAAAAACACTGGCAAAAACAGTGAAAGGATTGACGTTTGTCGCGGCGGTACCAGCCGTGCGTGAATCTGTACCGCCGGACTCGACATCGTTGCCCGACGCGAATCCTTTTATGCTTGCGCTACCGACGGACAATCCGTTTGCGCTACCGCCTGCCGATGAGAATCCGTTCGTACTTGCGCCAATGGTCGATGAAACAGAATTGCAAAATGAGTCTGTATCGCCGCATGCGGAACAGGAATATACGGAAGAAATATCTGAAGTTGAACCTTACGAAGGTAAAGCGAATCACAGAAACACAGATTTCCCTCTTGGATTTACTTCTGGTACATTGACATTAACACCACAATCGCTCATTTTTATGGCAGTTTGTTTTAACCCAGACCAGAATTACACATTGACCATGCCTTTGGAACAATGCATGAGTGTAACTGCCGATAATGTTTTGTTCATGCCTGGAATATCGATTGAAATGAAGGACGGCTATGCTGAAAAATTCAGTGTGTGGAGTCGAGAAATTTGGATAGACAAGATTCAACAGGCAATTTTGTTTTGGAAGGCACAACTACGGCGGGAGAATGAACAACGATACCGGGATATGGAACTGCCAAAAACAATGCCGCCAGTTGATGCTTTGCCTGTGGTGGAAAAGCCGTCTGCCAATGTGGATTCCCAAACGGTCGAAAAGATAGACAGCGTAAATGGAGTGGATGAAAATGGAAGCACAGCACTCCACGAGGCAGTTATTATTGAAGATTTGGATCGTGTCAAATTTCTTGTATCTCGTGGATATGAAATTGATACTAAAAACAATGTGGGAATGACTCCACTTCATTTGGCAGCAATGTTTAATAAGGGTACCGAAATCTCTACAATCCTCACCTGTTGTGGTGCTGACATTCATGCTGTCGGTAACGGAGGAATAACACCGCTTCATTGTGCCATTGCAAATTGTAAAATGAATGATAGAGACATCGAAGTTGTAAAGCTCCTTATTTCTCATGGTGCCGATATTTGCGCTAAAAACAACGCCGGTAAGACACCACACGACATAGTGAAGAGTTGGAATCATATCGAACTAATTGAATACTTTTCCAGTTTACAGCAAGATTTAGCTCCTCCAGCGGCAGTGCCACCCACCACTACTTCATCAGTGGTGGAAAACCTGCCAACTGATGCAAAATCCCAAACGGTCGAAAAGATGGGCGGTGTAGATGACGTAGATGAAAATGGGAGCACCAAACTCCATGCGATGGTGTTTGGTGAGAATTTTGCTGGTGTTAAATTTCTTGTTTCCACCGCGGGTGCAGACGTTAATGCCAGGAACAACGAGGGACAAACACCTCTCCATTTTGCGGCAATGTTTAATAATGGCATCGACATTACTCAATTTCTCATCGCCAACGGAAGTGATGTCAATGCCAAAGGCAATGCGGCAATGACACCGCTCATGTTTGCTGTTCTAGCTTGTGGCGCACTACCTGACAAGGATATCGGAGTCGTCAAGTACCTTATTTCTCAGGGAGCCGATATTCATGCTAAGAATGAAAGCGGGTTGTCTTCACTCGACTTTATGAAAATCTCGACAAACACCGCACTTGTTGAATACTTCTCCAGCCTAACGTAAAAGAAATAATCGTGTCTCATGCTATTCTTTTATACACCTGATCTTACAATTTTGTACACAAACATCATTTCTCTTTGAAAGAGAAATAACTCATATATCATTAGAGCACTTGAAACATCGTGTACAATTTGTGTACACGTTTTTGATTCTAATTTTTAGCATTGATTCGTTTTATCTTATAATGGTGTTTTGGATGGTTCCGTGCCGAAAACAGAAGAGTATCGTAAAATAATAGAATCGTTTGAGTCGGGTAATACCAGTGTTTGACGCGGAATAATGAAAAAGAAAATCTTGATGATTGGAGATACGAGCGATTTACACGGAGTATCTGTTGATATTCGCTCTTACTATGATTTCTTTACCAGTCCCGTCGGCGGGAATTGGCATCACAATGAAATAGAAACCTTGCGGAGTCCATCTCGACGTTTACTTTACAAGAAACTCGATGAAATAGAACGAGCCGACTATGATTATGTTATCACAATTTTCTCTGGACATGGCAAAGAGTCAATCAATGGTACAATTCTGGTAATCAATGGCGAGGCAGACACGATTGACGCGGAAGACCTGGCGAACCTATCACCGAGACAACTTTCCATCTTTGATTGCTGTCGCAGTTACGCGGCAATGCCTGCCGATACACAGGGAACAGTGTTGTCAATGTCCAGTGATCCGATTCGCAAGGCGTATGAGCAAAAGATACAGGATTCGCCGCCACAAGGAATTTATCTTTTCGCCTGTTGTGAGGGCGAGACGGCGAAAGACTCTGATGTTGGAGGCAGATACTCTGTGTACCTTCTCTCTGCTGTGCGAATGATGCTGGCTGTTTCGTGTTCTCCATTCATAAGCGTTGATGAAGTTCACGATAAAGCCGAGGCGTTGATGAGCCAAGCGGAAACACTCACACCGCAACATCCAGAAATGCTGTGTTCCCGTCGTTCAACTCGCCGATGTCTGCCGTTGGCAGTTAATCCGCATTACTTGTAATCTACCATCTCTTGCTTTTCTAATCGGCAGTCAGTAATATCCGTTTTACGGGTTGCCTGCTCCCAAATCTTTTAACTTATCGTGAAATTTTTTGACGCTGGGACAGTTCGGATGCTTTGCTGCCTGCTCAATTGAAAAACCATGTTTAATAATGGTTTGCGCGAATGCCAAATGGTTATGACCCGGTTCTCGCGATTTTCCCGAGGAAATCTCTTTGATTCGCTCCCAAGGTGTGCCTTGTGTCCGCTCTGGGTACTCTTCGTGGAATCGTTCTTTGAGCCAACTCGACATCGCCCTATCGTCCGCCAAAAACCATGCTTCAAGGGCTTTGACGGAAATGAAAACATAGTCAATCTTCTTTTTCTTCTTCGTGTTTACAGAAAGAATACGTCTCTGAATCAAAGCGTCAGTCGGGACTTTTTCGCGGTCAGTCAACACAACGATCTTGTCTGGTTTCACCACCATAGAAAGTCGTTTTTCATAGTGTGGAAAAAACTGCGGCAAGAGACTACCTCCGCCACCGGCATCAATAATTGGTGTAATGGGTTCTATTCCAACCGCATGGCACCAACTTTTGAATGAATCTGATTTGAGGAGAACACTTTCGGACGCGCCTTCCACAATGAAACCAATTTTTACCATGGCAACCCTCCATCGAACATATTTTGTAACCATGCTTTGTCATTAGGCATCCCCGCAATCGATTCGGCAACATCACGCCCGAGTCGGAATTGAGTTCGTCCATCCTCTTTAGACACAAAAAACAGTTCTTCTGCTTTTGCACTCCGTACAAAAGATTCATTGTGTGTCGAAATAAAAATTTGATGTTCCTCGCTTGCATGTTCTCGGAAGAACTGCGAAAGTTGCTCGATTGCCTTGGGATGAATTCCACGCTCTGGCTCTTCTATCATCGTAATACCGGGTACCTTCATTTTGGTCAGCACGGCAACTAACAAACACAAAACATAAATTGTTCCATCGGAAATTAAACCGGGTGGAAAATGGTATTTCGTCCCGATTTCTTGAAACGTCATTGTAGCACGACCATCAAGAGAATTTCTGTGTGGACGAATCCTGTCCAGCCCCGGAACGATCACGGTCATCCATTCCATGATGGTCTCGTAATCGCCCCCATTTTTCTGCATTGCTTCAAGAACAGTCGATAGATTGCGTCCGTATTCATCCAAATAATGGGAGTCTGCACCTACATCATCTGGCTCCTTAGCTCTAAAGGGATCAAAACGGAAAACTCTGAAATCCCTGAACCAATTCTGGAAATATCGATCTGGGAAGTAGAATCCCCGCGATATTATTGAATACTCTTTTGGAAGATGAAATAATTCTTCTTCCTTATCAGCAAAACGTACAGTCCCCCCCCTGTTTCGAACGAAATGCCCTTTGAAATCGCCCGCAATGTCTGCGGATAATCGTTCATGCAACTCCGGGTCTTGATCCATTTGGTACACATCAAGAGAATAATCAGCACAGGTTTTTGGTAATTCAATGTTACAGACGAAGCGAAAAGTCCTTGCTTTTTCTTTCCTACGTTTCACACAATGGATTCTTTCGTAACCGTGGAATTGTCGAATCGCTTTGACAGCACCATCATCAATGACAGTCGAAGCGAATTTTAGGGCATCGAAGAAGTTGCTTTTTCCGGCACCATTGGCTCCGGTGAAAACACAGTAATTCGGCAAGTCGGTCAACTCGACACTGTCGATGCTTTTGTAGCCCGCTATTTCAAGACGTTTGATACCCATAAGTTTCTAGAACATCATTCTGAGGACACATCCCCATTTTACCACAATTTTCCGACATGTGGACGGGTGCATCAAGACGCAAAATCGCCGCCAAAATACGTAATTTACGGCGATTACGTCATCTCCGCCGAAAAAGTCGATTACGTAAATTATGTCGGCATTTTGGCGGTCGGAAATCGCCGGGAACCCCGGATGGGTTAGGATGGATTTTCGGCGGGATCGGCAAAAAAAGATGGGTTATCTCGCGAAAAAATGGGTTTGCGTGCGTGCCTTTGGAAGGAAATGCGCTAAAATAGAAGAGTCGTTTGAGGCGGGAAAATCAAGCGTTTAACGCGTTTTCCCACATTTTAACAGTCCAACAATCACGGTGGACAAAATTGAGACATTCTTTCTGGGGGTCAGAAGGTCGGAGGTTCAAATCCTCTCGCCCCGAATAGGGTTAACCCCCTATAAAACAAGGTGTTTCGGGCACTTTGGAATTTCAGTTGTGTGGGCTTTGAAACGTGCCAAACGTCGTCGCTGACGACGTTTGGACTTTTCACCGAGGGAGGTGTGTAATGCCCAAACTGAAAAATCAGTTACCAAAAATGTGCAATGTCCGTCTGGATGTTGTGTCTTTATTTTATCTGGGTATCCAGTTGTCTCCGGTAGTTTTTATGTTTAAAATAGGCGGGTATGGAGGAATATCCGCGTAACGTCATGGACTTGGAAAAACAGTTTTCAACAGAAGATGCCTGCAAAGATTATTTGTTTCGCCTACGTTGGCCGCACGG
>Ga0099364_10006497_pt1 | contig 17008 bp, 14 predicted proteins | sample TergutTh196P3_FD_73070 | JGI IMG/M metagenome (GOLD analysis project Ga0099364, IMG submission 73070) | Microcerotermes parvus P3 segment gut microbial communities from Pointe-Noire, Republic of the Congo - Th196 P3 | ecosystem: Host-associated > Arthropoda: Insects > Digestive system > Gut ... | reverse complement strand
TATCGTTGAAATGATGAACAAAAGCGTCGATTCTTGCATCGATTGAAAGAACAGTTTCCATCTGTTGGCTCCAAGTATTTTTCTGACAAACAGTTCCTTATTTCGTCTCGAGAGGCGTGCGGTTACCAGATTGATATAATTTATGCTGGCTATTATTAACAGCACAAGTACTGCCATCGAAAACAGCCGACACGCCTGCATGTTTGAATTTGGTTGATTTTTTTCGTCGTAGAACCGATTTTTGAATAGCGGTTGCAGCGTGTATGTCATTTCAAATTCAGGCATGTTTCTGTTGTGCACTTCTGAAATACGCTTACTTACTTCGCGGAAATCTGCGTGGGGATGCAGCAGAAAAAACGTGCTTGTACCCAAAGCGCCCCAACTGCTCGAGTGAGCCTCGCCATCTGTTTCGAGCGCCCTTTCTGCCGTACAAAGCGCATCAAAAAACATATCGGTTTGTCCGCTTACGTTTTCCATCACTCCGCTTACATGGAAAGTGTTTTGGTCTTCGCGTATGATTTTTCCAATAGCGTCTTCATAATTGTCGAAAAGACTTTCTGCCGTTCTTTTCGACAGTATTATTGAGTTCTTGTCGGGGAAAGGATTTGCAGAATTGCCTGCCAGCAATTTGAAACTGAAAATAGAAAAAAAAGTAGTATCTACGTAATTGCGCCATATCACTGCCGTTTCCTTATCTTCGTAAACGAAAGAGGTAAACGATTGTCTCATAAAACGGCAATAAGAAATGATTTCGGGTATTTCGTTTGCCGAAAATTCGCCTAACGGCGGCGAACTGGCTTTCCATGCCAACTCCCTGCCGCTCATGTTGAACGATACCATGACCTGATATATATCCTTGCCTTTTTTGTGAAAACGCTCGTAATTCAACTCGTCGTTTACCCACAGCAGAATCAGTATTGCTACGGCAAGGCTAACTGCCAAGCCTATTATGTTGATGCCCGAATAAATACCTTTGCGGTAAATATTGCGAATAGCGATTTTTAGATGGTAAAGCATTTATGTTTTTTTTTCGCAAAAATACAAAATAATTTTGAATTGCAAAAAAAAACAGGTATAAAATGTGAATAATTGATATTATATAATAAATTTTGTCTTTTTGCGTTGTATTTTCAGAAAAGAAAGATTTGCATGCAGATTTTAGAAATAAAAAAATAATAGTTATGACGCAAAAAATTGATGATATTAATATCGCAAAACTTGTATTCGTGTGCAAGGTAACCGAAGATGATTTAATGCACATTAGAGATAAAATGGGAAAAACCTTGCAAGAGTTGGATTTAAGCAAGGCTTCGTTTGAAGGAAACGAAATTCGAGGCGATGTATTTGCCGACTGTAATGGGCTGACTTCTATTACCTTTCCTAATACGGTAATTGAAGTTGATTTGCTTTCACTGAAAAGTTGCAACAATTTAGCAACTATATCGGTAGAACCCGGTAATCCTGTTTTAGCAAGCGAAAATGGCGTGTTGTTCAACGACGTCAAGACCCTGTTGATATTTTATCCGAACGCGCGACAGGACGATAAAGGCTATGTCATTCCCGATACGGTTACCAAAATAGAAACGTTTGCCTTTTTCGGCTGTCGCCATTTGACTTCCGTTTTTATTCCCGCATCGGTTACGGAAATGCTTGACCACGTGTTCAACGGCTGTCCCAACCTGACTGAAATAACAGTACATCCCGACAATCCGGCTTATGCGAGTGAAAACGGCATGTTGCTAAACAAGGACAAAACCGAGTTGATTTATTATCCGGAAGGACGGCAGGGTGAGTGCATCATTCCTGATACGGTTGTCAAAATTGGACACTGGGCGTTTTCGGGCAGTAGAAAGGGCTTGAATTCTGTTAAAATTCCCGCATCCACAGTAGATTTCAACATTGTCACCTTTTTTGATTGTGTCGATTTAACCGACATAACGATACATCCTGAAAATCCGGAATATACAGGCAAAAACGGAATAGAATTTTGCGAGATTGACGCCGATTATACTCTTCCCGATACGTACAAAGAAATTAGTGAATACTTTATTGAAATTCGCATTATTCAACATCAACTGTCCAACCCCGCTTTTGCTCTTGATACTCTTGATGATGACGACAACGATGATGATGATTTTGACGACGACGATCAAGACAGCATAGTTTTTGAAAACGGCGAAGAAGAGGAGAAGCGATATTATTCTTCTGAAGAAGTAATGGAAAATTTGCGAAAAAAGATGTCGTTGGATACAAAACTAAAACTGACGCCGGAACTTCGGTTGGAACAGGCATTGATAGAAGCAAAAGTGGAAGACATTGCCATAGTAAGAAAACTAACGGTGGTGGGGAATATGACCGCGAGCGACTTGGAATATATCAATTCAAATTTGAACGAAACGCTGCAAGAACTGAATATAAGCGATGCTTCACTTGAAGGAAACATCATTGCAAGCGGCGCTCTTAGTAATTGCGACAAATTGACTTGCGTTAGTATTTCGGCAACGGTGACAGAAATTGCCGACGATGCTTTTGGCGGTAGCGTAACCACAATAACTGTACAGCCGGATAATCCTGTTTACAAAAGCGAAAATGGCAAACTGATTGGGACGAAGACAAAAGATAATTAAGTAACACAAAATTATACCACAAAAACGGTATTGCACACATGTCCCCAATATACTACTTTTGCGTTTTAATTTTATCGAATGAAAAGTATTATTATTTTTGATAAACAGGATATTACCCGTTTGGGAATGGAGGCGTTGATAAGTGAAATATATCAACAGGAAGAGGTTTACAGCATAACCCGTGTCGATGCAAAACCCGCTCTTGTAAACGAACTTGTTCGCAATCCCGACAGCCTTGCGGTGTTGGATTATGCCCTGTCTGATTTGAACAGTGTAAATGCGTTGCTCAATATTAGCGCCCGCTTTCCAGAGGCGCGATGGGTACTTTTTTCTGACGAGTTGAGCGTTCAATTTCTGAAAAAAGTGGCATGCAGCGATGCGTTTAGCGTGGTGTTGAAAAATGCTGAACTTTCGGAAATCAAATTGGCTGTTTCCCTTGCGCTTGACGACAAGCCTTTTATCGCTGCGCAAGTGAAAGAATTGTTGTCAGAAGGCAATACAGGCGCTAATGAGATTCTAACGCTTACGGAAAAAGAAATTTTGCGGGAAATAGCATGGGGAAAAACAGCCGGCGAAATAGCCAATATTCGCAATATCAGCAAGCACACGGTTATTACGCATCGTAAAAATATTTATCGTAAATTGGAAGTCAATAATGCTCAAGAAGCGACAAGGCACGCGTTGAGAGCAGGAATACTCGACAGTTCGGATTATTATATTTAGTTTTCAGTTTTCAGTTTTCAGTTTTCAGTTTTCAGAACATTTTAAAAATTCATAAATAAATATCATGACAAAAATAGCAAGCAAATTAACGGATTTGATAGGCAATACGCCTTTATTGGAATTGGGCGCTTTTTCAAAATTTCGCCAAGCCGAAGCCCGCATCATCGGTAAATTGGAGTATTTTAATCCTTTGGGCAGTGTAAAAGACCGTATCGCATTTTCGATGGTCGACGACGCCGAAAAGAGGGGCATATTGAAATCGGGCGTTTCGATCATCATTGAGCCTACGAGCGGAAATACGGGCGTTGGACTGGCGTTTGTAGCCGCCACGAAAGGCTACAGGCTGATTTTGACCATGCCCGAAACCATGAGCATAGAGCGGCGCAACCTGCTTAACGCTCTGGGCGCTGAATTGGTTTTGACGCCCGGCGCCGGTGGTATGAATGGAGCAATAGCAAAGGCGATTGAACTGCAAGCCGAAACGCCTAACTCAATTATTCTACAACAGTTTGAAAATAAGGCTAATGCTGTCGCGCATTACCAGACTACGGCAGAGGAAATTTGGCGCGATACCGGCGGGAATATCGACGTCTTTGTATCCGGCGTTGGCACCGGCGGAACGGTCAGCGGGACAGGAAAACGCTTGAAAGAACTTAACCCCGGCATACAAGTTGTAGCCGTTGAACCTGCCGCATCGCCGGTACTTTCGGGCGGAACGCCGGCGCCACACAAAATACAGGGAATTGGCGCAGGCTTCGTACCAAAAATTTTTGACGCGACAATAGTAGATAAAATTGTTAAGGTTAGCGATAACGATGCAATTCAAACCTCCCGCGAATTAGCAAAAACCGAAGGTCTGCTTGTGGGTATATCATCGGGTGCGGCTGTGTACGCAGCGTTGCAATTAACAAAAATACCCGAAAACAAGGGGAAAAATATTGTAGCGATATTGCCCGACACAGGCGAACGTTATCTTTCAACGGTTTTGTACGCCTTTGATGAATATCCGCTGTGATTAGTTATTAATTTTGTACTCTCTCGGCGACATCCCCACAACCGAAAAATACTATTCTTCCGAAATTTCGTCCCACATTGTACGATTTTTTCGGTCTTATTTCAACGCCCTGCGACATAACAGTACAAAAATAAAATAACAAATTTAACTTTTCTTCATAAAATTGGCACAATTGTTGTTTAAATGATTTTTTTGTACCTTTGCGAAAATATTTGATATGCAAAAAAAGACAGAGAGTGATGAAAAAATCGATGAAAATCAGTAAGTTATGGGTGTAATAATGTTTTGTTTACTAAAAATAGCTATGGGAATAAGCCAGCAGCAAACAGATACGCTCGTAATCTTTTTTGATATTGGCGAATCGATTGTAGATGCACAAAATGCTGCTCCGTTGAATAAAATCATTGCCGACAAAAATGTTACATCAATTAGCATATTCGGTTATGGCGATTTTCTTGGCAGCATAGCCTACAACGAAGAACTATCGGAAAGACGAAGCGCAAGTGTATTAAGTTATCTTATATCCAAAGGCGTATCTGCGGAACTGATAATTTTTTCAAAGGGTGAAGGCGTTCATCCTGAAAGCTCCGAAGCCAACCGTCAAGACCTTTCGGACATGGGAATCAAAGCACATCGAATAGCCATGGTCGTTTATACTTCGAAAAATCAAGACAATAATATTCCTGTTTTAGAAGATTTCGAAGCGGTAGAAAATATTGAATTATTTGAACAGGCATTGGTAAATGATAATTTAGTTTCCGTAGAGAAAAAAAATCCATCGGAAACAAGCGTACTTGCAGAGGAAAATCTTGTAACTGACAATATTATTGTGATGAACAATATAATATTTCACGCTAACTCCTACGCATTTTCCCCTGCAGCTTACGGGGCTTTGAATGAATTGCTTGAAACGATGCAAATACACAATACTCTGAGAATTCAGATACGTGGACATACATGTTGCATGAAAAAGCGATGGTTATTCAAAAGAGATTATATTACACCAGACGGAACACGTTTGAGCGTTGGTCGCGCCAAAGCGGTATACGACTATCTTGTTGAAAACGGAATAAACCCATCTCGTATATCCTACAGAGGTTTCGGCTCTTCACGCAAAAAATATCCGCTCGAACGAAATGAGTACGAAATGAATATGAACAGAAGGGTAGAGATTTTGGTTTTGGGAAAATAAATCACATGTAAAATCTATCTCACCACTGCTCCGATTTCTCTTTCAAGCGTTAGCGCTATACGTTCCATAGTTTTGTTTATTTGCGCATCGGTGAGTGTTTGTTGCATATCCTGAAGTATAAAACTTACGGCATAAGATTTTTTGTTGCCGTCAATTTTATCGCCTTCGTAAACATCGAATAAATTGATATTTTTTAGCAGTTTACGTTCAGTTTTGTTTGCAATTTCGCATATTTCAGAAAACTTCACGTTTTTGGAAACCATTAGCGACAAGTCCCTGCGAACTTCCGGAAAGCGCGGCAGATTAGTAAATTTTATCTCTGCGCGACTTAACAACTGCATCACTGTTTCCCAATGGAAGTTAGCAAAGTATACGGGATTTTTTATATCAAACTCTTTCAGCAGTTTAGATTGTACAACTCCCGCCTTTGCCAGTAAATTTTTTCCCCACGTATACGACAAGCCTTCGGCAAAATTATCATCATTAATTTCGGAAACTTTGAGTAAAGACCGATTAATACCTAATCGTTGCAAAATATTTTCGACGATAGTTTTTAGATAGAAAAAATTCGATTGTTGTTCGGGGGTTATCCAATTTTTCTGACTTTTGTCGCCTGTGATAAAAATTGCAAGGAACTGTTTTTCTGAAAATCCTTTCAAAACTTGTTCGTGGTGGGCTGCTTCGGCAAAATAACAATTTCCAAATTCATAAAGTTTAAGATTTGGATTTTTTCGGTTTGAGTTGTAAACAATAGCCTCTAATCCACCATAAAGCAGAGTTTGACGCATACAGCCTAAATCTTGACTCAGAGCATTGATAATATTGACGGTGTTTTGTGCTGATGAATCCTGATAATAGGCGGTTTTAGTGAGAGAATTTGAAACTATTTCGTTGAAACCACAACTGCTTAAAAAATCGCTAATAACGTTTATACATTTCTCACACTCAGGTTTTTGTGAGTATGTCAGCGTGGAGTGAAGCTCGTTGTTTACAACCACGTTGTTAAAACCATAGATGCGTAAAATTTCTTCTATAACGTCAGACTGTCGCCTCACATCAACACGATATGGTGGAACATGCACAGTCATACCATTTTGCGTCTTATTTTCTGTTTCAAAATCTAATACTTTTAGAATATTTTCAATTTTTTCAGGCTCAATTGTCTGACCTATGAACTTATTTATTGTATTATAGTTCAATTCAATTTTTACGGGTGCAACCGGTTTTGGATATATGTCGGTAATCTCGGAACTGATGCGTCCGCCTGCAATTTCCTTTATCAACATTGCCGCCCGTTTAAGCGCGTAAACTGTATTATTTGGGTCAACTCCGCGTTCGAAACGATATGATGCGTCTGTATTTAATCCATGCCGCTTGGATGTGCGACGAATTGAAATGGGGTTGAAACAAGCGCTTTCAAGAAAAATATTTTTGGTTGAATCGGTTATGCCTGAGTTTTGTCCTCCGAAAACTCCGCCTATGCACATTCCGGCATTGGCGTTGCATATCATCAGGTCTTGAGAATCTAATTTTCGCTCTACGCCATCAAGCGTAACGAAATTTGCTCCTGTCGGCATATTTTTTACAACTACCTTGTTGCCTTCAATTTTGTCTGCATCGAAAGCGTGTAGCGGTTGCGACATTTCGTGCAGAACGTAGTTTGTAGCGTCAACAACATTATTTATCGGCGTTAATCCTATCGAGCGTAATCTGTTTTGCATCCACATTGGCGACGGCTCAACGGTAACACCGCTAATGGTAAGACCGGCATAGCGTGGACACGCTTCTTGATTTTCCACCACAATCTCCACAAGTCTGCTGTTATCATCGACAGAAAAATTATCAACTTTTGGAATAAAAAAATCGCGTTCTCTTTCAAAATTTTCTGAATTTATTGCCAAAAATGCCGCTAAATCGCGTGCAACGCCAATATGAGAAGCGGCGTCTATGCGATTGGGGGTTAAACCTATTTCGAATATATAATCTGTTTCTATTTTGAAGTGCCCTTTAGCCGGCATACCAGCTATTGCAGTTTGTTCAAGCGTCAATATGCCTTCGTGCGAATCGCCAAAACCAAGTTCGTCCTCTGCGCAAATCATTCCGGCTGATTCTACGCCGCGTATTTTTGCTTTTTTAATTTTGAAGCCTTCGCCCAAGTGAATTGTAGCGCCAACGGTAGCCACAACAACTTTTTGTCCGGCTGCAACGTTAGGCGCTCCGCAAACTATGCACAGAGGCTCGGATGTGCCGATGTTTACAGTTGTGACACTCAATTTATCAGCATCGGGATGTTTATGACAGGTAAGCACCTCGCCAATAACAAAGCCTTCGAGTCCGCCTTTGACTGTGCAATATTCCTCGATTGATTCAACTTCTAAACCGATAGAAGTCAGTATTTCCGAAATTTCTTCGGGCGATAGAGATGTTTTGATATATTCTTTTAACCAGCAGTAAGATATTGTCATATTGTGTGTTCGTTAATTATCATTTCTAACTTAATATTTTTTTAGAACCTCACCCATAGTTGCGTTACAATGTGAGTATTGTCTTGCTTCGATTTAGCGGTTTTGTAAATATAATTTAACTGCAGTCGAACATTGTTTACCGGAAAATAATTACAACCCATGGAATAGTCTGTTTGTTTGGTATTATTTTTGAGCGAATTGCCGGTTTCAAAACAATCGTATCTTCCTATCATTTGGAGTTTTGGAAGCACATAATATCCTAATACAGCGTAAGCTCCTTCTGACTTAAAATATTCTGTAATATCACTACCATCATCTGCTTTGCTGTCAAAATCTGTTTTACCATGAATGTACTCGCTGCGCAACAAAAAGCGTTTGTCATCGTACTTAACGCCATATCCGTAGCGAACGCGATTTGTTGTTTTTGTTAGCGTACCATTATAGTGTGATACGGCAAATGTGAGATTTTTAGCGGGATTGAATGACAATATCCCCGAAAAATCCTTTTCTTTGTTTGTATCAGAGGTGTTTATTCCGGAACCGTTGAACACTCCGAAAAAATAGTTTATCAAACTATAGCCTTCCCGTTGAAAAAAATTTCCGGTAAGGCTCACCCCGATGTCTCTGCCGTTGGCAGACATTCCTGAAACATCGCTATAATTAACCAAATGGGTAATCACAAGCGAATTTTCAATAAATTCGAGTACGTTCGGATTATACGGATTTTCAAGCGAAAACGGTATTTTATACTGCCCTGCCAAGAGGGAAACGTGTTTGTTTATTTTCCAAACAATATTGGCGTCCAACATTCTTGGACTGTTAGCAAAATCAACGTGTATACGATATTCGAGAGGAGAAATAACATTGCCGCGAATATCCAAACGCGCCCGCCGAACGTCAAATCCGTTAGAAGGGGCAAGGTCGTCGTAGCGAAACCGCAGGTTAATATTTCCTATAATACGAGGAATTTTCGAAACGGTATTTTCCACATCCGAAATACGTTCTTCAAGGTTGTCTTGCGCATTAATTGTCAATCCAAACAAAAACAACAGAAAAATGGTTATCTTAATTTTTTCCAAAATTTATTTTTTAAAAGTGACACTAATTTTTTTGCAAAGGTAACTGTATTTTTAATACCACCAAAATTTTTTTTTGAGATGTAAAAAAAAAAATATACCTTTGCAGCCGGAAATATTATAAATTATTCCATGAAGAATTGGACAAATTTCAGTAGAGGGTTTGCGAAGGAAAATCCCGTCTTTGTGTTGCTTTTGGGGCTTTGTCCCGCTCTGGCAACCACCACCTCCGCTAATAACGGCTTGGGCATGGGTTTGGCAACAGCGTTTGTGTTGATAATGTCGAACTTTGCTATTTCGTTGATAGCGCGATTTGTGCCGGATAAAGTACGAATACCGGCTTACATAGTAGTCATAGCCTCATTTGTTTCTATGGTTGATATGCTGATGGCTGCTTTTGTTAACTCGCCCGGACCTAACGGCGAGCCAAGTTTGTACGACCAATTAGGTATATTTATACCTTTGATTGTAGTAAATTGCTTGGTGCTTGGGCGCGCAGAAGCCTTTGCGTCAAAAAACAAACCGGTGTCGGCAGTGATAGATGGAGCGGGCATGGGGCTTGGGTTCGCATTTGCGTTAACCCTGCTGGGAAGTGTGCGCGAAATATTAGGCAGCGGCTCGGTGTTTGGCGCCGCACTCTTGCCGTCAACAACAAATATGCTGATATTTGTTTTAGCGCCGGGAGCGTTTATAGCGCTGGGCTATTTGATAGCGGCAATAAAAATTTTTGGTTTTGAAAAATTAACTCTGTTTTTCAAAACAATTCTAAAATTTAGTTAATAATTACATATAAATAATTAGTAATGAAACTGCAATTGCAAGACAAAACAATCGGACAATGGTTGGAACATTGGGCAACTACCACGCCCGACAAAGAATTTTTGGTATACTCAGATAGAAATTTACGCTTCACTTGGAAAGAATTTGACCAGCGCGTAGACAACATGGCTAAAGGTTTAATGTCCATCGGAGTAACACGAGGCACTCACGTTGGCATCTGGGCTACCAATGTGCCCGACTGGCTAACATTTTTGTTTGCCGGCGCTAAAATTGGCGCAGTTTTAGTAACTGTGAACACTAACTATAAACAAAGCGAATTAGAATACTTGGTAAAAGATTCTGATATTCACACACTTTGCATAACCGAAGGAGTTTTCGACGGTAATTATGTAGATATGGTGTACAAAATGATGCCCGACCTGCGCACAGCACAACGCGGATATGCAAAAAGCGAAAATTTTCCAAAATTGAAAAACATAGTTTATATAGGACAGGAAAAATTTCGCGGGATGTACAACACCGCCGAATTGCTGTTGCAGGGACTAAACATCGGCGACGACGCTCTCAGAGAAACAATAAGCTTAGTAAAACACACCGATGTTGTTAATATGCAATACACATCCGGCACCACCGGTTTTCCTAAAGGCGTTATGCTCACGCACTATAACATTACTAACAACGGTTATTTTACCGGCGCAGGAATGGGCTTCACGGCAGAAGACAAGCTATGTTGTTGTGTGCCGCTATTTCATTGTTTTGGCGTTGTGTTAGCTACTATGAATGTTTTGACGCACGGATGTACGCAAGTTATGGTCGAAAAATTTGACCCGTTAGTAGTGTTGGCGTCTATTCACAAAGAACGTTGTACGGCGCTTTACGGCGTACCTACTATGTTCATAGCCGAATTAACACACCCGATGTTCGATATGTTCGACCTCAGGTCGCTTCGCACAGGCATCATGGCAGGCGCATTATGCCCGATAGAACTGATGCGAGCTGTAACAGAAAAGATGCACATCGAGCATATTACAAGCGTCTACGGACTTACAGAAACATCGCCCGGCATGACGCACACAACGCTTGCCGATTCATTTGAAAATCGCTGCACCACTGTAGGACGCGAATTTCCGCACACGGAAGTAAAAATACTTAACCCCGAAACAGGCGCAGAATGTGGCATAGACGAACCCGGAGAAGTTTGCTGTCGGGGATACCTTGTTATGCAGGGATATTACAAAAATCCTGAAGCTACAAACGAAGTGATAGACGCAAACGGATTTTTGCACAGCGGCGACCTTGGAACAAAAGACAAAGACGGATATTATCGAATAACGGGACGGATTAAAGATATGATTATTCGAGGTGGAGAAAATATATACCCGCGCGAAATTGAAGAATATTTGTACAAACTTGACGGACTTAAAGACGTGCAGGTAGTTGCCGTCGCCTCGCCCAAATACGGCGAAGAAGTAGGCGCATTTATTATTCCACGTGAAAATGCAACTCTAACCGAAGAAATGGTAAAAGATTTTTGTCGTGGACAAATTGCGCGCCACAAAATTCCTAAATATATCTTCTTTGTGGAGGGATTTCCTTTGACGGGAAGCGGCAAAATTCAAAAATACAAGCTGCGTGAAATGGCTATAGATTTGTTGAACGAGCGCGGTGTTACAATTGTTTAAACTCTGAGTAATACAAACAACATATTCAAAAATTCCATGAAAATTCACCGTGAAGGATACGTCATAATTTTAATAACCGCGCTGTTTTTAACATGTACAAACATAGCGCTTTACGTCTTCACTTCGCTCCAATGGCTTAGCATTTCTATAGCGTCTATGTCAGCGTTGACGTTCTGCCTCATTTTGTGGTTTTTCCGAAACCCTGTTCGCAGTATAACAATCAACGACAACAAGATTTTTGCTCCAGCCGATGGAAAAATAGTTGTAATTGAAGAGGTTGAAGAAGCGGAGTATTTTCACGACAAACGTAGACAAGTATCTATATTTATGTCGCCGCTCAACGTACATGTTAATCGTTACCCAATCGGCGGCGATGTAACATACACCAAGTATCACAAAGGTAAATACTTGGTAGCTTGGCATCCAAAATCGTCTTTACTGAACGAGCGGTCTACGGTTGTTATTAAAGCCAAAAACGGACATGAAATTCTTGTGCGCCAGATAGCGGGCGCAGTAGCGCGAAGAATAGTCACTTATTCAAAAGAAGGAGACAAAGCAGTGCAAGGCGAAGATTTTGGTTTTATCAAATTTAGCTCGCGCGTTGATATTTTTATTCCGTTAGAAGCCGCCATGATGGTAAACGTTGAAGATTCCGTAAAAGGAAACAGGACGGTAATTGCAACTTTTTAGCTTTTTATGACCTCAAATTCAAATATTTCTAATAAAAATATGCCAAATAAACGTCCGCTAATTCTTATATCTAACGACGACGGCTATCAAGCCGGCGGTTTGAAGGCGCTCATCGAAGCAGCCCGTCAATACGGCGACTTGTTGGTTGTTGCCCCAGCCGAAGGACAATCAGGTATGTCGCATGCGCTTACCGTCAAAACGCCCATTAGGGTTGATAAACATATTGAAGAACAGGGTTTTACGCTTTATGTTTGTAGCGGTACCCCCTGCGACTGCATAAAAATTGCGCTAAACAGATTAGTTCCCGTAAAACCCGACTTGCTGCTAACCGGCGTCAATCACGGAGCCAATTCATCGGCAAGCGTACTTTATTCAGGAACTATGGCTGCCGCTATTGAAGGCTGCATGTACGGTATTCCTGCAATAGGCTTTTCGCTGTTAGAACATTCGCCATTTGCTGATTTTTCGCCATACATAAAGTACATGCAGACAATAATTGAAAAAATAATAAAATACGGACTGCGAAACGGGTCGTGTTTGAATGTCAATATTCCAAAAATACAGGTAGACAACATTCGCGGAATACGTATTTGCCGACAAGGACGCGGATATTGGGAAGAAGAGTTTGTTCACCGCAAAGACCCAAACAATAGGGATTACTACTGGCTAACCGGAGATTTTTTTAACGAAGAGCCAGATGCCGACGACACCGATGAATGGGCGTTGAAAAATAATTATATCTCAATAGTACCCGTGCAAATTGACATGACATGCTATCAAAGCATAGACAGGATGAAAGAAATATTTAATACATAGAATAAAATGATGTTTGAAAATTTAACGGATAAGATAGAACGCGCGTTCAAAACCTTGAAAGGCGAAGGACGGATTACTGAAATTAACGTTGCCGAAACTCTTAAAGATGTTCGCAGAGCGCTGCTCGAAGCCGATGTAAACTTTAAAATTGCCAAGGATTTTACCGACCGCGTAAAAGAACAGGCGTTGGGAATGAACGTTCTAAAGTCGATTAAACCCGGCGATTTGCTTATCAAGGTTACCCGTGACGAATTAGCAAATTTGATGGGTAGCCAAGCCGTAGAGATGCAGTTAAAAGGCAACCCGGCTATAATATTAATTGCAGGCTTACAAGGTTCAGGAAAAACCACGTTCAGCGGCAAATTAGCCAATTATCTCAAAAACAAAAAAGGACGTTCAACGCTGTTGGTTGCCGGCGACGTGTACCGTCCGGCAGCTATAAAGCAATTGAAAATTCTCGCCGAACAAGTGAACGTGCCTGTTTACACTGAAGATGAAAACAAAAATCCGGTACAAATTGCACAAAATGCAGTGAAGCACGCAAAAATGCACGGTTTCAATACTGTAATAATAGACACGGCGGGACGATTAGCTGTAGACCAAGAAATGATGGAAGAAATATCAGCTATAAAACAAGCTGTTAACCCCGAACAAATTTTGTTTGTAGTGGACGCTATGACCGGTCAGGACGCTGTAAACACTGCAAAAGCATTCAATGACAAATTGGACTTTAACGGGGTTGTACTCACAAAATTAGACGGCGACACACGCGGTGGAGCTGCTATTTCGATTATGTCGGTAGTACAAAAACCTATCAATTTTATTAGCTCGGGCGAAAAGATGGACGCATTGGATATTTTCCATCCCGACCGTATGGCTGACCGTATTCTTGGCAAAGGAGACATCACGTCCTTAGTTGAAAAAGCCCAAGAACAATATGATGAAGCCGAAGCTCGAAAAATGACAAAAAAACTTGCCAAAGACCAATTTGACTTCAATGATTTTTTAAGTCAACTTCAGCAAGTTAAGAAAATGGGAAATTTGAAAGACCTTGCTTCAATGCTTCCGGGTATTGGCAAACAACTTCGAGACGTTAATATTGGCGATGACGCTTTTAAAAGTATAGAGGCAGTTATCTACTCCATGACGCCGTACGAACGCCAAAATCCGGTTGTTCTCAACGGAAATAGACGATTACGAATTGCTAAAGGCAGCGGCACAAGCATACAGGAAGTTAACCGTATTATCAAACAATTTGACGAATCGCGAAAAATGATGAAAATGATGACAAATAAGAACACTATAAAAAAAATGATGCGAAAAAAATGACAACTTTGTATCTTGTTCCTTCGCTTCTGTCAGAAAACACGCTGCATAGCGTAATACCGCAAAATGTTTTGACAGTAGTTCATGGACTGCAACAATTTGTTGTTGAGGATTTTCGTACAGCACGTAGATTTTTATCAAAAACAAAGCATCCGCAAAAGATTGAAAACATACAACTTTACGAACTTAACGAACATACTCCTGAAAGCGAAATAAGTAAACTTTTACCGATAATACGTTCGGCAGACGCCGGTCTTTTATCTGAAGCGGGCATTCCTGCGGTTGCCGACCCCGGTTCTAATTTAGTTAGATTAGCCCACGAAAACAACATTAAAGTTGTGCCTTTGGTTGGGCCTTCGTCGATTTTAATGGCTATTATGGCTTCAGGTCTTAATGGACAATCGTTTGCCTTTGTAGGATATTTGCCCGTAAAAAATAAGGAGCGACAAGAACGCATTAAAGCTTTAGAAAGACGTTCGGCAGAGGAAAGGCAAACACAAATTTTCATCGAAACTCCATATCGAAACATCCAATTACTTAAAGATATTTTATCAAGCTGCCGTTCATCAACTTTACTTACTGTAGCCGCCGATGTAACCGGAACAGGAGAGTTTATAAAAACTCAAACCATCAAAAAATGGAAAAACAAACTGCCTGAAATAAACAAAGTACCTTCCGTCTTCTTGATTCAGGCGTGAAAAAATTTTAATAACGACCTACATCAGCGGGCTAAACAGTCGCGCAACCGATTCGCGGAAAACAATCCATCGCGGACGATTTTCCCAGTCCTTTATATCTATAAACGGTAAATCTTTTATGTCGTTCATGAAAATATTGCGCATGGCAACGGTTGTGCGCTGGTCATAAATAAGAGCATTTACCTCAAAATTCTGGTCGAAACTGCGAATGTCCATATTAGCGGTGCCTATTGAACAAAATACATCGTCAACCATAATAAGTTTAGAATGGGTGTAGCCTTTGCGATAAAGATATACCATAACTCCTGCGTCGAGCAATTGCCCTATATACGAGAACGAACTCCAATGCGTCAGTCTCGAATCTGAATTTTGCGGCAACAAAAGACGCACGTCTACCCCGCTTAATGCAGCTGTTCGCAATGCCGTAAGAATACTTTCGTTTGGCAAAAAATAAGGAGTAGATATATAAATGTATGATTTTGCGGTGGCAATTGCCGAAAAATAAGTCTGCATGATACTTGCCCAGTCAGAATCGGGTCCGCTGGAAACAATTTGCATTAAAAGCCGTTCGGAAATTTCTACTGGAGGAAAATATCTGTCTTCATCTTGAATGTTGCTTTTACTGACGAAAAACCAGTCTAACAAAAATACCGATTGCAGCGAATATACTGCCTCTCCTTTAATTTTCAAATGCGTATCGCGCCATGGACCAAGTTCTTCGCTGCCGGAAATATATCGGTCGGCAATGTTCAATCCGCCCACAAATCCAATCTTACCATCAATAACTACTATTTTACGATGGTTTCTGTAGTTGATTTTGTTCGTAAAAAAGGGAAATCTTACCGGCATAAACGCATATATCTGTACTCCTGCTTTTTTCATTGAGCCTATGAATTCGTTACTCAACGACCAACAGCCAAGGTCATCGTAAATAACTCTAATTTCAACGCCTTCTTGTGCTTTACGTATAAGTATGTTACGTATATCGTTGCCTATAAGGTCATCATCGATAATATAATATTCAAGGTGAATATGCTTTTCGGCTTTTTCGAGTTCGGCTTTAATGTTTTCAAAAGTTTCTTTCCCGTTTATCAAAATTTTTATTTGATTGCGTTCAGTAAGCAGAGCCTTATCCGAATTGTACAACATTTTCATAATGTGCGTCTTGGCGGCTACGTTTTTGTCGAGCCAGTCAGAACACTCCGGACGAAAATCGGGTTGGTATTGTGCCAAAGTTTTTATCTGTTGGTTGTCTGACAATTCCTTACGCGAAAATATTTTCTCTTTTCTGTAGTTTTTCCCAAAATAAAAATACAATAATATCCCAAGCAACGGCACAAAGGTCACAACCATAAGCCAAGCGATTGTTTTCATTGGGTCGCCGCGCTGCTGAATGACCAAAATTACCATAAAAATAATGGTAATAACGTATACTACTTTAACAATGTCGTACTGTATGAACGGAAACATGATATGTTTGCTTTTCTGTTTTTTTCGTCATTAGATTTTTTTTATGCCGCAAAGTTAGATGTTTTTTTTGAGAATACCAAAAAAAAATTGAGATAATTGCCTCTTCCAGCAATGCTATATACGGATGATTTGCGGGAAATTCTATATTGACCTTGGTTTTCAACACACGTATATGAACCGCCGTATGTATTAATTTTTCCCTGATTGTCATTACCGAGGCTTTTTCAAACAAGTTGCCTTGAACAACATCGTGAAACAATAAATCGCTGTCAGTGCGAAAAAATCCTATTTTTACAAATGCGCCCGTCACAAACCTTGAATTGTCGGGTTTTGTGCAAAGTCTACCGGGAAAGGTTTATAAAGCAGTGTGAAAAAACAGTTGTAAAAAAATGTTTTTTTTAACATTTTTTTGCATTGTTAAAAAATATATTTAACTTTGCGCCGTTAT
>Ga0099364_10006496_pt1 | contig 17010 bp, 11 predicted proteins | sample TergutTh196P3_FD_73070 | JGI IMG/M metagenome (GOLD analysis project Ga0099364, IMG submission 73070) | Microcerotermes parvus P3 segment gut microbial communities from Pointe-Noire, Republic of the Congo - Th196 P3 | ecosystem: Host-associated > Arthropoda: Insects > Digestive system > Gut ... | reverse complement strand
TTGGTCAAATAGAACTGTAACCCTTATTAGACCTATGAAACGACGAAACTTTTTGAAAGCGGCGGCACTGACCGTCGCGTCTCCGCTGATCGTTCCTTCCACTGTTTTCGGTCAGGAAGCACCGAGCGAACGTGTTACGGTCGGACACATCGGTGTCGGCAATCAAGGCGGACATCTGTTCCGTGCCACTCAAGGTGTGAGACTCGCACAAAGCGTTGCCGTCTCCGATTGCTTCAAGAGCCGGCGTGACGGAATCGCCGCCATCTGTCGAGGAACGGCATACCTCGACTATCGGGAAATTATTGCCCGTGATGATATTGATTGCGTGATCATTGCAACGCCGGACCACACACACGTTCCGATTGCCAATGCCGCCGCCAAAGCAAAGAAAGGAGCGTTCGTCGAAAAGCCGCTCGGCTTGACGATTGCCCAAAACATTGCGTGCGAAAAGGTATTCAAGGAAAACGGGGTCGCGTTCCAATACGGCACGCAGCAACGCAGTCAGCACAATTGCTGGCTTGGTTGCCAACTCGTCAGGCAGGGTGCCATCGGAAAGGTACATACCATCGAAGTGGACGCTCCTGACGGCGGAGCGGGCGGTTCGACCGCCGAGGCTCCGATTCCCGATGATCTCGGCAGAGACGGTTACGATATGTGGATAGGGTGTGCTCCGATGACACCTTACACGGTTGACCGTTGCAAGCCGAACGGCACGTACTGGATTTACGATCAGTCCATCGGCTTTCTTGCCGGCTGGGGTTCGCATCCATTGGACATTATGGTCTGGGGTTCCGATGCCGACTTATCGGGACCCATCGTCGTCGAGGGAACCGGCGTGATTCCGACGGAAGGACTCTACGATGTCGTCTATAATTGGGACATGAAGATCAAACTCGGCGACGTGAACATGATTTTCAAGCCCGGCGGTGACCGGACTCGCTTCATCGGCGAAAGAGGTTGGATCGAAGTCCGGCGCAATGGAAATTCCGCCAGCGATGAGAGTCTGCTCCAGATTACCCCGGAGCAGAACGACAAAACGCTCTTCCACAGTCCGAATCACTATGCGAACTTTATCGAGTGTGTCAAGAATAAGACGACACCGGTTTCGTCGCTTCGTGATGCGGTGCGCAGCGACAACATCAGTCAACTTTGCGACATCGCAGTTCGCACTAAATCGGTCGTTAAATGGGATCCGGTCAAGATGGAACTGATTGATGCGACTGCCGCCCAAACAGCGATGCTTAATCGACCGCTGCGTTCGCCGTGGACGCTGTGATAGAAAGTGCCGTGCGGAGATTTTTCCAGGGGAAGAATGTGCGTTATACTGCAAACGGCATGAAAGTGGACTTTGCGAATAACTCCTTTTTTAACCGCGAAGTACGCAAAGAGCGCGAAGAAAACGCCCAATTTGACCCCGTGTACAGTATATATTACTTTGCGGCGAAAGCCTTACAGGAAAACGGACACCATTTCGACCCGCCCTCAATTTTGGAACTTTATCTTTTGTCATAGTTTTATTCCCTACACCGCCAATAACCTAACATTTTTATGGGTAACCCACGGTCATTGCTTCACCTCACAATAAGTTCAAGTGTCCCGGCAGCGGCGAGCCCCAACGAAACGAGGACGTTCAACTGGAAAAAAGCAATGTTGATTCGCTGCAAATCAACAGGACGATTGCGGCGTGGCAGCACGAGATAATGTTCCATCAACAATACACCGCCGATCAGTCCGACTCCGATGCAGTAAATAATGCCAAACGGTGCATAGAAAACCGGTATCATACCCCACAGTACAACCGCTGAGACATGGCACAGAATCGACAGGTAAAATGCTGCCTTGATGCCGTATCTGCCCGGTACGCTACGTAAACCCTGCTTTTGGTCTATCTCTGCATCTTGTGTTGCGTAAATTAAATCGAAACCTGCCGTCCAAAACAGCACTGCCAATCCGAGGAGCAGTGGAGGGATCGGTACTGGAAAGAGTTCCGGTCGTGCGACAATCCAAGCGGCGAGAGGAGCCAACATCAACGCAGCTCCGAGCCAAAAATGAGCACAGACCGTCCAGCGTTTTGTGTAACTGTACCCGAACAGGAATAACAACACGGGTGCTGATGCAAATAGAGGAATAACATTCGGCAGAAACAATAACGTCGAGGCAATGAAACCGAGGGAGCAAACCAGTACGAAAAACAGAACATCTCTGGCAGAAAGGATTCCGCTAGGCAAATGTCGGTCAGCGGTTCGAGGATTCTCGGCATCTATCTTCCTATCGGCAAAGCGGTTGAATCCCATTGCAGCACTTCGGGCAAAAATCATGCAGAGCAGAATACCGACGACATCAAGCCAGCGGAAGGGAATCGGCGGCGTTTCCATATAGTTTAGTTTCAGTGCCATCGCATAAGAGAGCAATGCGAAAGGGAGTGCAAAGAGCGTGTGCGAAAACCGGATGAGAACGAGATAATGGGAAATGGTTTGCATGTCCATGAAAGACTTGTTATACAGCAGCACGGCATCAATGGGTCGTTCTTTCTTTGCGCCCTTTGCATACTTTGCAGTGAATCCTTTTTTGACCGCAAAGACACAAAGAGCACGAAAAAAGCGAAATCATTGACGTTTCACAGTATAGCGGGATCATTACCCGCCGAGAAGCGACGCGGCGTACTGCGGGAACTGATTCGCTATCGACAACGTTCGCGTACCCGCTTGCACCAATATCTGCGCCCTCGTCAATAGCGAACTCTCCTCCGCAAAGTCCGCATTGGAAATCTGCGCCTCCGCCGCCGACATCGCTACCATCGAATCCTGTAACGCACTGATCTGCGGCTCAAATGTGTACCGCTGCATCGCACCCAATCTTCCACGAGTTTGAGATACATACAATATCGCCTCGTTGACAATCCGATCCGCCAACCGACGACTCGCATCCGATGTCAATAAGTCGGCACTCCCCCCCTCACGCAACTGGTACAGCCTGCCCGACGCTCCGCCAAGATGCGCCGTGGTAACACTCTGGATACCAAAACGAATCTGCTGATTCGACACCACATCCGTTCCCATTTGAATAACAGCACCGCCGCCGGTAATCGTAAAGTTAATCCGGTCGCCCGTCGTTACCCGCTCGTCCAAAATGACACCCATCTTCAACATCGCCGAGTCCAACGATAACGACCGACCTTCCGCTCTAGCCCGCATGCCGTTGATCGTAGCAATCATGTCAACACCGTGAGCAGTGTCCGTCGTGTTGCCCTTCGCATCAGTAACACGGAAATCGCCGCCGGCAAGCCAACGTACCGAAACATACTGCGATGAACCCTCCTCAAGAGACTCCAAAATGAGACGATGTGCATCCGCATCCGCTGCTCCAAGCATCGCTGCTCCACCGCGATAACCCAGATCGTTAAGACCGCCGCGCATCAGCATGTAATCATCCTGTAACGAGATGATTCCCGAACCGTTCCCCGGCAATGTAACCTCGAACAACCGCATCGTTTGCTCACTGCTGTCGATGGCTTGCTTCACCTGCGAAGCCGTCGCTCCTTCGTGAACGAAGACCGTAATCATCTTGCTGTATTCGTCATATTCGGCGTACATCTGTGCCAGCGGATCACTGAGTTTGACGTACCGGAATCCGACACCGTTAAAGTCGGGACCCTGCGTTTTCGACCGAATGTCCAGCGAAGCATTGATGCCGTTTTGTGCAATCACGCTGCCGTAAGCATTGCTCGCCCGAATGTCCTGTCCGAAAGAGAAAAACTCTATCGGAAAATAAAAGATGTCGTAGCAGTCATCAATCATGTAGGTCGGCTGCAAAAGTCCGTGTCCGTAAAGATTGTCGCAGATTTGCTCCTCAATGATGGTTCCGCAAACGTCCACCGTCCATTTTCGGTCGAGGTTATCGACCCCCGGCGGTCGCACCACACTGACGCTGATTCCGCGTGTCTGTTCCGGCGTAAGTTGGTCGAAAAACTTCACGAGGTCGTTCGCCGTCGTGATCGAGTTGCCGTTGGCATCGGTTGCAAGGTGAATAATCATGTATCCCTTCGCACTTTCGTCGCTGCCGAGAATACCTGTTACCATGTTGACCATGTTTTGCGGTTTTCCATCCACCATGACCTGCCGGATATTGTCATGACGGAAATGTATCGTGCCGGTTCCTGCTCCGGTTCCGCCGACAGCCGCTGCGTTGAAGAGACCGCCCACCGTCGGACTGTTGTTGATCGTCCTGATGACATCATTCGCAGTAGGCGGATCGCCGGCAACGTACACTTCCAACACGCCCCCTGTGCGTCCGCCGGTGTTGCCCGTGTTGCCGATGACGGCTTCCAACGTCCCCGATGCGCTTAACAAATTCTTGAAGGTCGCGATGCCGGCACCGTTGCTCTCATCAGCGGGTGTACCGTTGAAACTGTAATCGAATTCCGCTTTGAATGTTCCTTCGTTGTTGATCGCCGCCAGTGCCTCGGTCAGTTGGACATTCTCGCTGTTGACCGTTATGATCAATTTTTTGGTGAGTTCATCGAAGTATGCCGTTGCCTCTGACGACTGATTAACATCCAGCCGGGCGACAATCTCCACGTTGTTGAACTTGTCGCCGCCCTGATTGGCATAAAGGATGAACTTGCCCTGCTCTTCCGTCGTGCCGTCGATGGTCGGATCGTTGTGGATGCTGACAAACGCCATCGCATTCGAGGGACCGTCTTTATAGACGGCATAACTGTCTTCCGCAGTAAAGTTGTTGTTCATACGGATCATCCGCACGACCATATCGTCGTATTGCGAACCGCCGAGCAGTGCCTGCACCGTGAAGGCTGCATTGGGATTCACCGCGTTGAGACTCGCAATCGGTCGGCTGTCGGCAATGAATCCGCCGCCGAAGTTGTCCACAAAGGACATTCCTAACTGCGAATTGGGACCGTCAATCACGAAGAGAATGTCAGGCGAATCCTTCGGTCCGAGAAACTGTAACGCATTGTCGTCGATGGTGCTGCCGTAATAGGCGGCTTCATCGAAGAGCGTCAGGAGTCCGTTGCCGAATTGTCCGCGTGCAAGTTCGGCAATGAACAACTTGCTCAACACGGCATCGTTGTTAATGAAGTCAATCAATTCTTTGGCGGTAACATCCGTGAGCAAGCCGCTGTTTCCGCCAGTGAGCGCACCAGCAAAAACCCGAACATGCACGTCGGCATCGAACAGGCTGTCGAAAATTCGACCGTGTCCGTTGTTGTCGATGGAATTCGAGACAATAAAGTTCGCCGCTATTTGAGCGGATGTCCCTCTCGCATTGTGGAACGCACTCACGACATCGTCGGCAATCGCATCTTCCGCCACCATAATGTAGAGCGTTTGATTGTTTCCGCCGACATCACCGGCATATTGACCGGTCTTGATGAATGCACCATGCGTTCCTTCGGACAAACCCGTCGTACCGGTTCCGGCAGTGGATAAGCCGTCATGGAGTTTCGTGCTGAGCGGATACGCCCTGTTATCGCTGGTGTGTGTAACATCCACCCGGAAAGGCGAAGCGGCTTCCACGGCGGCTTTGAGTGCGCCGTAATTGGCAGCACCGGCACCTTCGAGTTGCCCCCGAATGTGCAGAATCTTCCGAGCCTCATCATAGACCGCCGAAACGTCTCCCGGTCGGAAATTTTGAGTGTCATGCTCGAATATAATCGTAACATCGTTGTACTGCGTACCGATGGTATCGGCAACGAACCGCATTTGAACCGCACCATTGTCCAGTGTAATCGTTGCGGCAGCCGGAGAAGGCGTGTCGCTGTACGAGAGTTGCACATTGCCGAGGTGAAGCGTTGCACCAATGAGGGATGCCGCACTCTGGTTGGGATTGACCGGCGAATGATTAGGATTGACGAAGGAAAAACCTCCCCAGTTGTCAGGCGGCGGTGTAACTCCCGGTCCAGTATGGAGGGGATTATTGATCGCCTGAAGAACATCGTCAGCGGTCGCATTGGCGGCGATGCTGACACGCAGGATATTGCCGTCGAACGCAGCTGTCGTGGTGGCGGCGTTGGTGCTTCGGAATTCGATGCTGTAATTGCCGTAGTCCGCAATGTCGTCGTTGTCGGTTGTGAGATAGACGGTTTGGTGTCCCAGCCGAACGGTTTCGGTAAAAATGCTCCCTTGTGCCTTGAGATAAACGACATCGGTATTCTCGAACTTCGTGCCGGGAATCGCCGCTGTAATGTTGATGGCATTGTTTGCCCGCATATCAAAAGCGGACTTCGTGCCGCTGCCATGTGCGGCAAGCCACTCTTGTAAAGCAGCACTCGCTGGTGTGGTAACGACGGGATTCAAATCGATGAGACCAACAGACGTAGCAGGTTGATTCGTACCGGGAACAGTGCCGCCGGTCGCATTTGTCCAGGACAAGCCGAGACCATTGGGGGGTACCGTGAAATTAGTGCCGGGTGTGGTGATTTCCCATGTCGAAGTCCTTTTCAGGGCTTCGAGTATATCGTCGTAGGTCGTGTCCGGCATGCCGGTAACTGTGATTTGTCCATTACTCCGGTCAAACTCAACGCTCTGTATGCCGGTCGGTACGGTCATTTTCGTTCTCGCACCGCTGGCGGCATCATCCTGAGCATTAGTAAGGAGTCCCGTATTGTCATCGAGGGCTGCAGGTGCAGTACCCGTAACGCCGGTGAATGCTTGAATATCCGTCCAGTTCGCTGCGATCGCAGTGATAATTGCGTCTTCGGCATCGTCGTCGTCTGCACTACCATCCAAGTTAATCGTAAGTACGCCTGTCGTTGCATTGAATGTATGGGGATCAGCGCTGGGATCGTTGACAAAAGCAAACGTGATACCGTCCAGCAAAAGTGCGTCACCATAACTGAACTGCAACTTCGCCGTACCTGCACCTTCAGTTGCGACATGCGAGGGGGCAGCAACGTCAATCTCAAGAGAGAGTCCATTCCAATCGACGTGCGTGGTTTGCAGGTGTATATTGCCGTCAATCGATGTTCTTCCCGGTCTCACCGAACCGTCCATATTGCCGAGGTGCGTGGTGGTTTCATCTACCGTAGCCGGTATCGTACCGCCTAGTCCCGTTGCGGCTTCACCCCATTGATCGACGAGTTGGAAACTCCCCGCCGGAATGCTGCTGGGATCGCCTGTCCATGCGGATGCTCCTGGCTCGCGATTGAGTAGGTCGAGAAGTTGTTGATACGTTGTTCCACCGCCATCGTCAAATGTAATCGTGAGTGTGTTTGCGCCAGCATCGTAGGCTGCGGTCGGTATAGCAATACCTACAGCTTCCTCGAACACAATCTGCAACCCATCGGCACTGGCATGCGTATGGTGGAGGAACATGCCTGTGTCTTCTATTTCCGCCATTGCGATACCCGGAATTCGTCTGAGTTCATTGTCGTTATCCGGTATAAACATTCCCATGTACTCGAATCCGTCAATGGCATTGATCGCTTTTGCCAATGCTGCTTCGGTAAGATTTCCGCTTGCGTCGTATTGGATTTGCAGTTTTCCCGTTACTCTGTCGAAGACTGCCGCCACACCGCCCGGTATGCTGGGATTGGGTCCCGCACTCTGGACGTATTCGATGTGCCGAATCTGTTGACCATTGGTCGTTTGTACGACAATGTGCGTGTCCTGCGGAAATTGTCCTGCGATGTCATACGTGAAGAGTCCATTGTAGGACTCGTCCAGTTTTGTAACGTATGGAGCGACATTTTCCTGCATCTTTAACTGGAAGTCGATGATGCCCGGTCTGCCGTTTTGCGGCTCGGTAATGGTGTAGGTGGTTTCGCTGGTGTTTCCGGCGGTGAATTTGATGGTGTAATTTCCGGCGGCTGCCCCTGCCATCAGGGCGGTCAGGTTGATGTCGTTGTCCAGTCCGGCACTGGTCAGGAAGATTTGTCCTGCGGTGGCATCCCTTCCGACAATCGCTCTTACGCCGGTGGAGTCGGAGGAAAGGTTGATGGCGGCGGCGATTTCTTCGACGGTAGAGTTTGCGGCGAGGTTAATCAGGTTTGAACCGTCATTACCGGCAACTTCGATGACGGTGTCTTGGCTGATTCCTGCTTTGTCGTAGAAGAGTTGTGCGCGGGCGGCATCCTCAATGACATTGATGCCGACCTGAACTTCTGAGGCGGTTCCGAAGTTTGCTTGATAGATATTGAGGTTTTGGACGGCGGCTCGATCTAGTCCGCGAGTGTGGAAGTCCAGCGCACCGTCGAGGATATTTTTCCCCAGATAGTTGGTTGTTTTAGCGATTCGGTCGATGGAGTCGAGGGCGGCGTTGACTTGAAGTTGGTTGGCTTCAAGTTGCTCGACGGTCATGGTACCGGTGCTTGCCGCTTCGTTAACGAGTCCTTTGATGTCGTTAAGGAGGTTGTTGATTTGTCCGAGTGCGCTGTCGGCGATGGCAACCATGCTGTTTGCACGTTGGGTATTGCTGATCGCTTTTGTGGTGGCGGTCATATCGGCTTTGATCAATTCGCTGGCGATGAGTCCGGCGGGATCGTCTTTACCGGAGTTGATTCGCAATCCTGTGCTGAGTCGTGTCAGGATATTGCTGAGGTCGCCGAAACTTCGGTTGAGTTGATTCTGCGCCGTGATTGAAGAGATATTTGAGCGTACGTAGAGACCTGTCATGGGTGCAATCCTTTGCTGTTGTATAATAACTTCCGTGTTATTTCCGACATTTCGGTTATCGTCAGTCTTTTTGCTTTATCTTTGCCGAATGGTTTTTTGTAGGATCGTTTCGATTTATCCTAGAATGCCAGAATGTCCTAGAATGAGCGGAGTGTCAAAAATTCGGACTGTGCGGGTTGTAGAGATACCCTAAACGGGATCAAAGGTTCATGCCGTTTACGATAGAGCATAAGAGCGGAGAAGTAAGCCCCGCTCTTGCGCTGCAAGTCCACATTCAGGTTGAACGTTACGGCAGCAGGTGCTCCGCTGGAGTCAGAATAATCGTTACCAACGTATCCAGCGGCGGAATACGTTCCGTGAAACAACCGAACATCAGTTGAGTGTTGTCATCGCTGCTCCAAATCGGAACGTCCAAAATCGAACCGACGAAATTGGAAAGCCCAAACAGTTCTCCTGTGCTGTCCGCCAAGTATCGGTCATTTCCCTCGTAATCCTGTACCATTCGGCTTCCGCTGAAAACCCAGTGCGTTGTCATCGGTTTTTTGGCATCTTCCGGGCTGACAGACATGTCCCAAATCCAGTCTTGGGCGGACGATTCGTGCAGTGTTTCCGACTCATCTTTCCAACGCAATGTAATGTTAATTCTGCCGCCGGTTGCCGGTGTGAAAACCGGCGATGTTTGCATCGGTCTTCCTTGTCTTGCATTCACCACGATCAATGCCGCATGAATAAGATGCGGTTCGACACGCACTGCCAATATCGACTCATGTTCTTTCGATCCCACTCGGCAAGCCAACAGTTCGAGAAATCCTTCTTGCAATACCACTCGACCGTTCATTACTGCACTTTTTCTGTCCGGCGTTACCCAAATACGGTGCTGTGGACTCAGCGAGATTAACACATCGGGCTCATCGACCAGCGGAACAAAGTTTTGTTCCTCGTCGATGTGTGCCAGTTCTTTCGCTCTTTCTTCGGCGAGGATTTGTTCCCGAAAGGCTTCGAGGTCTTCGTCGATTACCGGTGGGAGATCGAGCGGACTGACCCGCACATCGGGCAAGTCTTCGGGCAATGTCGTTGTTGAGCCGGTAATTACTGTCTTGAGGGATTCGGTTTTATTTCCGCAACCGCTCACAACAAGCAGTGCAAAACAGCAAATGCACGAAAGGGATATTTTGAGGGGCGTTTTCATGGAGATAACAGTATAACAACAAAAGCCCAATGCACCAATTGCCCTCAATAGACGCTCCGCTATATTAAAATTTATTACACAAAATTGGCGTGGCAAAACACCCACAAAAACTTGGACACACACCTTGTTATCATACGAGGCTCAAGCCGATAGCAATCCAAAGCGGCAACGTCAGTGCCGATAGAAGCGAATTGCTCAAAATGGTGTCAAATGCCGTCTTGGGATCGCCGCCGTAATGCTTGGCAAGAGCCATCGGCAAAATCGCCGAACCCATCGCTCCATGAATCACTAAAACCCGCTTGATCTCAATGGTGCAAGGCAGCCAAACAGCAAGAGAAATGAAAATCACCGGCATAATGACAAGCCGAATTAACACAGACCAAAAGGCAATTTTCAACGTCGATGGCAACCGCTCTTTGATTTCCGACCAGTGAAAATGGTCGGCAAAAATTGTCCCAATTATAATGATCGAAAGCGGAATAGCGGCTGCTCCTAAAAGGTGAATCGCCAACAGAAGAAAATCGAAACAAGGAGCAACGTGTTCATGGAATGTGTCAGGAATAAACCGGCTATTGCCGAGCAAATTTAACGATACCGCCGTAACAATGGCGATGTTCGGAGCGTTGATGACACGTCGAAAGGATTTTCGGTCTATTGTACCTGTCAGTGTAAAAAGGAGAATTGTCCAAACAGTGAGTTCGACACCGAGGTTCTGCACGAAAAGAACACCGAGTGTTCGATCATCGCCGGGAAACATCACGGCAACCAAGGGGATCGGCACGAACCCGTAATTGAGGATACCGACGCACCCTGCGAAGGTTCGCCGTTGCTTCCAATTTTCCAGTCCGTTGAGTTTTGCCGGCAGCAGAGCGACACAGAGACCGAAAACAATTCCGACGGCGACGAGTCCGAACCCGAGGAGGGCGGGCAACCAAAGATTCTGCGGTTCGGAGAAGGCATCAGTTCGGAGTACCCTGTCAATAATCAAACAGGGAAGCAGCACATCAATAGTCAGGCGGAGCAACGGTTGTTCCGATTCGTGCGTAAGCCGTCCGTAGCGGCGAAGAAAGACTCCGAGAGCGACAATGCAAAAAACGGAAAGGATCGCCGCCAACGCAATAAAAAACGTAGGAAACATAAAATATCAGGCGATCTTGGGGAAGAGGGAAAAAACGGAGAACGATACCATCATGGTAACGGATTCACGCCAAGTGTAAAGTGGACTGTTTCTCCGTTACATTCTCGTGGGCAAATGAACGCCGCTCTTGCCCGCCGCACAGAGAATAGATATAATGGGACAAGTTTCCCCTACCATCAAAGAACGATGACACGATTTTTGTGCTGCACGTTGTTGCTTTTGATCGCCCTGCCCCTCCACGCTCAAGTTGACCCGCCGCCGGTATTAGGGCAAACACTTCCACGCGATCCGGCACTCCTCATGAGAATGAGGGACCAACTCACCTTTGAATTAAGAGAAACACAGCGAGCACTCGGGTTTATCAATCCTAATGATACCCAACTCGTTGAGACCCTGAGAACCCGACAAACAGAATTGGCGAGACAGATGAGCGAGATTACAAATCAAATTCAAACGCTCAGCATTACCGGCTCTCTCGGCGAATTAGGTTCAGATGCTCAAATTGGTTTCCCGCCGGAAATGCCGCCTGTGCAGCCGTTGCCCACTCTACTACAGGGATTGCTGCCAGGAACGCAAGCCATAACCCCTTTAGCAAAACAGGAGTCAGAATGGCAACCTCAAGCCCCTATGCCAGCAGTCCCGTTGCCTGGTACAATGCCGAGCGGAGTGATGGGAGGCATGCCCCCTGCCAATTATCCGGCGGCTGATATGTCCAATGCCTCCCAATGGGGCGTTCCAGCCCAAGCGTGGGAGGCAGCACATTGGGGACCGCGATTGCCTCGAGAATTGACCGAAGTGAGGCAATCCGTCGAATCATTGCAGAGCGAAATTGCCGAACTCAAAGAAACAATCAAAAGGCTGGAAACGCAAATCCAACTGCTCAACCACACCGTTCTGTTGTCCAGCGAACGGACAAATGCACGGAGCAACGATCGAGTGCGAGAGAGTGAAGAGTGAGGTGTGCTATGCAGCGCAGTCATTCCTCCTCGTCTGTCCCCTCCCGAACGCACTACCTCGTCCTCGGGGGATTGTGCGCTGCGCACCTTTTCAACGATACATTTCAGTCGCTCATTCCCGCCGCGTTTCCACTGCTCAAAGAGGAGTTGCTCCTTTCCTTCACACAGATCGGACTCATTGCGACCGTCTTTCAACTTTCGTCCTCCATTTGCCAACCCATCGTCGGCTGGGTTACGGATAAGTATCCGCAACCTTATTCATTGCCTATCGGGATGACTTCGACGATGCTGGGAATCCTCCTGCTTGCTCATGCATGGAATTTTCCCGTCGTGTTGCTTGCCGTTACCTTTATAGGATTCGGTTCGGCTGTCTTTCATCCCGAAGCCGCCCGGCTTACTTATATGGCTGCCGGAAACCGACGAGGCTTTGCCCAATCCCTATTTCAGACCGGCGGAAACACGGGTTCTTCCATCGGTCCGCTGCTCGCTGCGCTGCTCATCACTCCCTACGGACGAAGCAACATCGTTTGGTTTGCCATCCTCGTCTTTTGTGCAATCCTTTGGATGATTCCGTTGAGCCGATGGTACAGACGGCGATTGAAAGAGCGAAAACTTTCAGTGGAGAGAGGCGAGACTCCCCGACTCTCTTCGGAAACGTTGCCGAAGCACACGGTCTTTGCCGCCCTTGCCGTGTTGCTGATATTGCTGTTTTCCAAAAATTTGTACACTGTCAGTTTCGGCAACTTTTTTACATTTTACCTGATTGAACGGTATCAGTTGTCGATAGAGCACTCACAGATGTTTTTGTTTGCGTTTCTCTTTGCGACGGCGGCGGGAACGATGGTCGGCGGTCCCATCGGCGACAAAATCGGCAGAAAAGCGGTCATCTGGTTTTCGATTCTCGGTGCTGCTCCCTTTGCGTTGCTCTTGCCGCACATTGATTCGCTCTGGGCAACCTGCTTGTTGAGTATGCTCATTGGAGCCATTCTTGCTTCGTCCTTTCCAGCGATTGTACTTTTCGCACAAGAATTGGTGCCGGGAAAGATCGGAACGGTCGGCGGATTGTTTTTCGGTTTTTCGTTCGGGTCTGCAGCGATTGCTTCGGCGTTATTGGGCATGCTTGCCGACTTCGGCGGCATTACATTTGTGTATCATCTTTGCGCTTACATGCCGCTCATGGGTCTCATCACTTGGTTTCTGCCGAAACTGCCGCGCAACCGTTGACATTTTCCTCCATTTCGTTACACTTTTCCGCTATGCAGGTACTCCGAATAGATTCTCGCTCCCACGATGCCGCCTCGCAGATTAGGCAACTTCGGGCAAAATTGAGTCCGAGCGGCGATGTCGTCAGTGAAGCAGGACAAAAACGCACTATCGACATCTTCGGCGAACCGCTCTCTCCCCGACAGGTCGTCGAAAAAATCTGCACCGACATCGAAACTTCAGGAATGTCGGCACTGCTCGACTACTCCGCAAAAATTGACGGCTGGAAGGGAACGGCGGCAGATTTGCGTGTACCGCAAGACGAGTTAGAATCTGCCGCAAAAAATGCCGACCAAAAACTCATCGAATCCGTCCGAAGAATTCGACAAAACATTGGGGAGTTTCAAGAAGCGATTTTGCATAAGTCGGTGCGGATCAAACGCCCCGGTGCCCATGCTCAATCATGTTGGCTCGAACAGCGGTATCGACCTCTTCGGCGGATTGGAATCTGCGTTCCCGGCGGAGCAGCACCGTATCCTTCGAGCGTCTTAATGACTGCCGTGCCTGCCCAAGTTGCCGGTGTCCAAGAAATCGCCTTGATGGCACCGCCGACCCCTTTGGGAGCATACAACACCGACATGCTGGCGGTCTGTTACGAACTCGGCATCACCGAAGTTTATCGGATGGGCGGAGCACAAGGCGTGGCAGCGTTTGCTTACGGTGTCGAAGGCATTCCGCAGACGGACAAAATCGTCGGTCCCGGTAATCTCTTCGTTGCTCTCGCAAAACAGCGGGTATTCGGAACGGTCGGCATCGACTCGATTGCCGGTCCCAGTGAGGTGGTCGTGATTGTGGATGAATCGACCAATCCGATTTATACTGCATACGATATGCTTGCACAAGCCGAACACTCCGCGGGAGCGAGCATTTTAATCGCTTGGGATGCGGCGGTTCTCGATGCGGCGGTCGCTGCGATGGAAACACAGATCAGCAAAATGGATCGTGGGCAGTTGGCATTGGAGAGTCTTGAAGCATTTGGGGCGGTCATTTTGGTGCAGGATGCGGAGGAAGCGTGCCGATTGACGGACGAAATTGCCCCAGAGCATTTGCACATTGCAACAGCGAATGCGGAAGAGTTGGCGGACAAAATCTCGTGTGCTGGTGCGATATTTTTGGGCAATCATACGCCGGTGGCGGTCGGCGATTATGCGGCGGGACCGTCGCATGTGTTGCCGACGAGTGGAACGGCACGATTTTCCAGCGGATTGACGTGCAACGATTTCCTTCGGGCAAACAGCATTTTGCATTTTGACCGCAGCGGCTTGGAGAGTCTCGCTTCGGACATTGGAATCCTTGCGACGAAGGAGGGTTTGACTGCTCATCGGGAAAGCGCAGCGATTCGGCTCAAAGAGCCGGAATGAAACGAAGTGTAATGACGGCGTTCAACGCTTGCCTCCGTCATTGCGTTGCGCTTCGTTCCGGCTTTTGTTGTTCGGAACACTAAAAACTCCAACTAATTTTTTCACACACCCCTGAATCACCCCAGTTTAGGTCTTATCCTTGCGTGCCGTTGACAAATGATGTATAATCCCTCAATGGACGCTTTGATCTTTTTTGTGCAGGTTGCCGGAACAGAACCCGTCAGAGAAAATTTGCTGACATGGTACTTCTACGCCTGTGGACCGTTCTTCGGACCCATTTTTATCCTTCTCTCGATTGTCTTCGTCACGCTGACTATCATGAATTGGCTGGCGATTTCACGCAATGCCATCGCTCCGCCGGATATGATCGAACAATTCCAAGCCCAATTGGAAAGCAAAAAATATCAAGAGGCTTACGAACTTGCCAAAGAGAGCGATTCCCTGTTCGGAAGAATTTTTGCGGTCGGTCTCGTTAAGATGTCCGATGATTTTGCCTCTGCAAAACAAGCAATGGACGACACCGCCGAAGAAGAAGTAATGCGGCTCGAACACCGTTTGAGTTATCTCGGCACGATTGCGTCCATAGCACCGATGCTTGGACTCCTCGGCACCGTTGGAGGAATGATTAAAACATTCAGCGTGATTGCTCTTGGCGGTCCGCCGCAGGCAAGCGACTTGGCAGACGGAATCTCGCTCGCTCTGGTAACAACGCAAATCGGCTTAATGGTCGCAATTCCAGCCTTGGTCATTTTTGAAGTGTTCAAAAACCGACTCACACGATTCGTCCTTGAGCTCAACGTCCAGATGGAAAACAGTCTGAAACTGTTCAAGCAAAGTTAATTGCTCTTTTTCCTCTCTGTTTCCATGAGGTGGTTAACGGTCGTCAATCGCATTAGTCATACAACTACAAGCAAGGGATTACTTATCAAGTCGGCAGTGGATACAAAAGTATATGAAAAAGGAATAGAAGTCACTGATAGTGAACTTGCAAGTGTCAAACTAAAACCGCATAACTTTCATGGAGAATGGAACTACACCGTGAAAAAATAAATCCGGTAGGTTATTTACGCACAAGCCCTTAGCGTGTACCCAAGGTTTTCTGCGGTGTCTGTTTTCCGACAGGCTTGTACTCTCGGAGAAGTCGCTATAAAATGACAACAGCCATTCGGTTGCTGGCGTTTGCTCAATAGATGCAGTTTGTCAATACAATGTACACATTTTACATCGAAACGCTCGGTTGTCAAATGAACGTCCTAGACAGCGAACTTGCGTCCGCCGCCCTTCTGCGGGCAGGACTGCAACAAGCGGAGAATCTCACCGATGCCGATGTCATTCTCTACAACACATGCAGCGTCAGGCAACATGCCGAAGAAAAAGTGTATAGTGCGCTCGGACGACTCAAAGTCTGGAAAGAAGAAAAACCTTATAGCGTCCTCGGGGTCCTCGGTTGTATGGCACAAAAGGATCAAAAATTGATTTTTCAGCGAGCCCCGCACGTCGATTTCGTTCTCGGTCCCGGTCGCTTGGATACCCTTGCCGATACAGTCTATCAACTACTCGACGACAAGTCATCGAACATTGCAGTTCCTCCCAAACAGGTTTATGTGAGTTTACTGCGGACGGAACATAATCATCACGAAGTCATCGAAAGTTATCGGCTTTATAATCCAGATCGAACGATTCAAGACGATGCTCCGCCAGCATTGGTCAGAATCATGTTCGGTTGCGATCAATTTTGCTCCTACTGCATTGTGCCGTTTGTACGGGGACCGGAACAAAGCCGACCGCCGCAAGACATTCTGAACGAAGTTCAACATCTTGCTAGTCAAGGAGTTACAAAAATAACGCTCATCGGACAAACGGTCAATTCTTATCGGCATCAACAAACACGGCTTGCTGATTTACTGTATCGTCTTTCGGAGATTGTCGGTATGGAACAGATCGACTTCGTTACAAATTATCCGTTGTCCATTGATAATGATTTGCTGCAAGCCGTTCGGGATTTGCCTAGTGTGTCGAAGCATTTGCACATCCCGGCGCAGAGCGGATCGGATGCCGTGTTGAAGCGGATGAATCGGCACTACACGTCGGCACAGTATCGGGAGATGAGCGACAGGATTTACAGTACGATTCCGGGTGCGACGATGACCAGTGATTTCATTGTCGGTTTTTGCGGCGAAACGGATGACGATTTCGAGCAGACGGTCGATTTGGTGAAGTATTGCCGATTCCGTAACAGTTTTATTTTTAAGTACAGTGAGCGACCCGGTACGAAGGCGGCGGAACTCTATGCGGATGATGTTCCTGATGAAGTGAAAAAGTCCCGTAACAATCGGCTGTTAGCGGTTCAAATCGAAATCTCTCGGCAATTTGCGGACTGAAAGACTTTTTGAGGAACGTTTTTCAACAGGGGCGGTAATCGTTCACTGCGCAAAAAAAGTCCGGGCGACTATTATTAAGAAAAGTCATCGCA
>Ga0099364_10006495_pt1 | contig 17015 bp, 13 predicted proteins | sample TergutTh196P3_FD_73070 | JGI IMG/M metagenome (GOLD analysis project Ga0099364, IMG submission 73070) | Microcerotermes parvus P3 segment gut microbial communities from Pointe-Noire, Republic of the Congo - Th196 P3 | ecosystem: Host-associated > Arthropoda: Insects > Digestive system > Gut ... | reverse complement strand
CGACTGCTCGCCGAAGCCAGAACCGAGGGCACAGATACATACATCACAAGCCATTACTACGATGCCAACGGGAACCTGTACAGCAAGATGCGCGAAACGGTAAGCCAGGGGCAGGGTGACCCCGCTCTTACGATAGAGGAGGGCATAGCGGACAGCGAGCTTTACTCGTACAACGGGTTCAACCAGCTCACAGGGGTAATGATCGGCGAAGCAACTGCGGAGTACGCGTACTACCCGTCGGGGTTGCGCGCGGCGAAGGCATCGGGCAGCTCCGAGACATGGTACATCCTCAACGGCGCGAACGTCGTGCTGGAGATAGAGGACGACGAGGTAACCGGGAGATACGTCCGTGGGATCAACCTGATATCGGGGGAGATAGGGACGGATGAAGTCTGGTATGTGTTCAACGCCCACGGCGATGTCGTGCAGCTTACTGACGATGCGGGTGCGGTTACCAAGGGCTACGACTACGATGCATTCGGAAACGAGCGAGGCATTGACCCGGAGGACGGAAACCCGTGGAGGTACTGCGGGGAATACTGGGACGTGGAGACGGGGACGTATTATCTCAGGGCGAGGTACTATGACCCTGCGCTTGGGAGGTTCCTAGCTGAAGACCCCATCAGGGACGGGCTGAACTGGTATACATATGCGGCGAATAATCCAATTCTATTCTTTGATCCGTTAGGACTAGCGGTAACTGCATGGGATATTCAATACTGTAGCTCTGAGGATATTGCTAGGCTGATTACATTAACCGCCCATTGGAATAATGCGGCTAATAAAGAATCAAGGGCGATAATTCATCATCAAGCAGAGCTAATCAGGAATAAATACAGGATAGAGGGTGAATACGGAACTGGAAATGGAAACACTGTGAGCAATAGAATGGATATGTCTATAGTAGCTGCCGCTATGGCTATAGGCAGCGCAACGGCTGCAGCAGATGGCCCGTTGCCATTTGGGGATATTATTGGAGGTAGCATAATTGTCGGCGGTGTTATTCTTAGCGGAATTGCTTCATATTATGCCGCTGTAGCTCTAGCAAAAAAGCAAAGAAGTGCTGATGACGCAATTGCTGCAGCTACTGAGATAATTAAACGCAATCCATATGCGATGTTAATATACAGGAGCGGAAGCGGGAACGCTGCTAACATGACCCCGAGACCAGGAGACTTTGATGGCCTTTCTTATAGTACTGTACCACTATTGACAGCAGACAATATGACAGTTACATCAATGCACTTAGTAAACGCTACAGGTGTCTTAAAAGCCATGCGCACACCTACACCGTGGAATCCATACCATGTGTCGGTTACCCCGCGAGATATGAGTAAATTACCGGAATGGCAATCCACAAGAGGAACTCCGGTCATGCATCCATATACCAGAATAATGATGTCAATTTCTGTTAGGGCATGGTGATATTGTGGAAAAAACTGATTTTTATACATTGCTAAAAAAATACGCTGACAGATGGTGCGAATCAGGGCATGAAAACCGCAAGAGATACATACTTGCCATATGCAAAGAACAACCGGAACTGTTGATCTCGCATTATTACGACAAACACTATTATGGCTATGCTGCAGAGCTGATTTACGAAATAGGTTATGAAGCATTTACGCAGCATACCGAGGGACTTTTAGGGTGGTTGTTCATTTGGCTAAAGGATTTGAATTGGCCAGCAACAAGCACTATAACGAGTATTCTCATGACGGTACCTAAAAATGATATGCTGGCGAGTATTAAGAAAATTCTTAGAACAGCATTCAAAGACAAAGATGATATGTGGATACAAGGGGTTTGCCATATTATCAGAAAAGCCGAATTGACCGAACATTTCTTAACAGATGAAGAGTTCAAGCAGATATTGGAATTTGCTGGTTGCTTGGATAATAGTGGCGAAAAAGAAAACTATGATTTTGTGGTTTTAGACTTCGATTCGGAATTTCAAGAAAATATGGCAGTATTCCATCTAACAGCGTTTGATTTACATTTTTGCACGGATGAGGAGATTAAGTCCTTGGTTGAATGCACTGTACGTTGGGACCTTGAGCAAACAGAAGAATGCGATATTGAATACCAAACATTACTTTTGAATATAAGAGAGGCGTACAGAATGCGAGTTAAGAGAATTTAGAGTTACTGGTAATTATGCCATTACATTTGCATATAACGCAGGTGAAACGAGCAATCAGCCACGACTGGGACATCAAACTTCCTACCTCTTGGAACAATGCAATAGGTGCAGATACCTTTCCGGGGGGGTGGTCAACAAGTATATTATAGCGGGTGGTTAATGACCATCCAATGATCCGAAGAGGCTTCAACGCATATAGGAACCTCAGGTGACGGGAGGTTGACATGAAGAAATATATAATATGGTTTGCTATTGGCTGCGTGTCGGCTTCTATGATTTCTGTTATTTTATGGATTCTTTTCCCGTCGGCTTACTTCTTTTCCCTAATGTTACCACCTTGGCAAGGTATGCCTCAGATGGAGAGGGATTTTCAGCAAAATCAAGAATTGATCACTCTCGTAAAGAATTATCTTGCGGAATCTGAATATGACGACATTTCTATTACTGCTTCAATGAAAAGAGACGTGATGTTTGTGAATATCGCAGGGCATGAATATGCAGAAATTAGCAATGAAGAGGCCATAGAAGCAATAGCACAGCTATAGGAGTTGTGAATGAAAAAGGCTGTTATTTTATCTATAATCATTATTGCTGTGTTATTATTAACATACATATCGCTTAAACACATATTGATGTGGGATGTGTTATATAGGAATAGCAGCCTGTTGGATAAAGAAGAAAATAGGGAAATAAAGTCATTGCTGCTTAACGTAATGAAAGATCAGCATTCGATAATAAGCATTGACAATAATCACAAATTGTACACAAGAGACTTATACATAAGACAAGTTCTGTATTTCAACGCGTATAGAGCAGAAAGTGTTATTGTCATTATAGATCAAAATTTCATGAATTCGGTTTCAAAGACAAGGGATAATCACTTTATTGCCAGAGTTCAGTTAATATGGCCTGATGATTGGCTGTATTTCTTTACAATAAAAAAAGAAGATGGGTATTACCGGTTATCAGATTTAGAGATAGATCCATAGACGACAGGCACGGAGTTGGTACAGGAGGCTCCCCAGTACAATTTCTGACATGTCTGCAAACACAGCAATACCTCTAATTGCGTTTAACACAAATAAACTGCTAACCCCCATCAATGAATTGGATAGGTCAGGTTCATACGCATAATATTAAACCACTTGGTGGAAGCACATTCTTCTCTGAACAGGATATGCAATTAGCCAGTGGTCAGAGGTTTAACGGATGGATACCAAATCCTACAATGCCAAAGCCTGTCTACATATCAACAAGAGTTCCGAATGATGGAAACATAATAGAAGTAAGAAAGTATACAGCAAATTCCGGATTAAGCGCATGGGGGATTAAACTATGGCCGTAAGAAAGCGATTTTGGGTCTCTGCTTACCTTATAGTTTTAATGATGACAGCAGCATTATATGGATGTGACTATGAAATTGCGGCAGCATCACTGGAATTAGTGGGGATGCCGAATAGGATAATCTATATAGCTGATGTTGATACAGAAGTTGATTTGAGTGGCTTGAAATTAGTTGAGACTTCAGTTGGTGGATTTGTAACAGAGGAACTGCTCGAGAATTGGAAGAACCCAAATGAGGTACCGGGCAGATTGATATACCATGAAATTGATTTTGCTATACCTGGCGTTTACGAGGTGGAACTATACATTGAAGGAGAGTTGATGTATGGCTGGCGAGCTAGAACTGAAGTTATTTCGCTTAAGTTCTATATACAGGTTGTCGATGCTGAGGCAATTATTCCTCAAGTAAGTGATTAGATAATACCAACTGCTGAGTAACAGACTCCTCACTCCTGCTGAAGCAGCGAGAATAATACCGAACGCTCCTCGTGTGAGTACCGCAGCGCAGCATGGGGATGCTTTCCATCGTGCAGACAGTTGGCTTACGGAAGCAGATTTAGCGCGTGGTCGCACAACACTTTTGACTAACCAAAGAGATGGTGTCGTGGGTAGAACTCTGTTAGAAGTTCCAGTCCAAGTAAATGGAAGAAAAAGCAGTTTGCTATAAAATCTGCTATAGCATCGCATGGATATATATATACGCATCAAAGCGGGGAGACACCAAGGAAAACAGATATTTGGACTGCGGCCGCCGCCGGGATTTATTCTGAGGTTGTTGGAGCAACAGGATTCAGGGTGTTCACAAGGGGCTTTGGCGGGGTAACATCTAGGGCTATCGGCTCAATTAATTCAGTATACAGCGGGGTATCGGGCCTCATTGATGCAGTGAACAAAAGGTGGTGAGCGACATGGGGTTTATGCAGAAAAACAAGCTATGGGTGATAATTTACGCTCTGACACTGGGTTCATGCCTTGTGGCTTATGCGGTTCATACCATTGTAACGCACCAAGAAAACAGCGCACATCCAATAAGTAACGCAATAAGAAAATGGGAGCATCCTTTCCTCGACACTCCAAACGAGCTTGAGTTTCGATTTATCGGAAGCAGTTGGTTTGATTACGAACTCTACTACGGTAGGGGTAGAGGTTTAAGACCTACTGAATACCAGCATATGTGGTTTGAGCAAATTAATGACGAACACCATTTTCAAGAGTGGTCGGAAAGATTTGGGTTCACATTAGATGCTGATGTGGATTTTTCAGAAGATAGTTTGTTTGTTTCATTTTGCAGGGAAGTGCTTGACATGGCTTATGGACATGACCCTTGGAGAGACTGGGATTTTTTAGCATTGGCTTTCTCCGAGTACTACATAGTAGATACGGCTTATTTCTATACTTCTGAGAAAATCAATCTTTTTACGCCAGCCTTTATATATGCGCATTGTTATATTATGCGAGACGATATGAGAATATATGTGAGTGAAACTATTGATGGCATGATAATGACACCGGATGAACAAGAGGCACTATTTATCAAATGGAACAGCGATGAAAGTTAGCCGTAATTCCCTAAAGAAATTTTTAACCACATAAAACCCCCATGCCATCCAGTACGACCGCAACACAGGATATGGAATTAGCAAATGGAGGACGGATTACTGTTAGAGGAACAAATATTCGCGTGTGGACTCCTGTAAGATCGATGACTGCCTATGTGACATCTAGGGTTCCTAGTGATGCTGGCAGAATAGAAGTGAGAAGGTATACACCGAATTCGGGGCAGAACGCATGGGGGCTGATATGGCCATAATCAGACGAAAAGTATTCATCATCGCATTATTAAGCTTATTGTCACTCATATCGCTTTTGGGGTGCGATTGGGAGTTTGAAATCGTCAGCGCAGAAATAGCAGGAACGCCAAACAGGATTATTTACATCGCAAATGTTGATACCGAGCTTGATTTGAGCGGGTTAATGCGTATCAGCACGCAAAGAAATGGGGTTGTAGAGGAGCATTCCATAGAAGACTGGGGAAGCTATTGGCAGGGCGAAAAAATATACCATGGAATAGACTTTACGATACCGGGGGTGTATGAAGTTGAACTGTATTACAATTCAAAGGATAATCAACATGCATCCTTTGACGGGGACATTGAGTTGTCGTATAAGTTCTTTGTGCAGGTTATTAATGTTGATACGTATACTCCCTTAAAGGAAGAATAACCGGGTAAGATTAGTAAGCAATAAGTTCAGTTGTGGCGAAGTTGACTACTGGCATATGGGAATCGGTGATGGCTGGCGCAGTGTGCGGAGCAACACCCACGTTCAACATTATGTAAAGTTGCGATCGATAACTCGAATTCATATGCTCGAGGGTTGCTCAACGCAGTAGGGTTTGATCCTACGTTGCCATCGGGTATTAGGGCTCCCGGTTGGGGAGGCCCAGTCGATGTCAGCCTTTTCGGACGGGGTTAATGGGTATGAAAAAGATAGCAGCTCTTGTTTTTGCGTATGTTTTATTTATCATATTAGCAATTGTGATAATAATGCAAGTAAACCCGCTGTTGAAATCGCCGGAACGGATTAGGAGTGATATGCTTAAGCTTACGCCGCTTCATTCTAGCATGGATGAAGTATTGGAGGTTATTTATAGCAAAGAAAAATGGGAGATCAAAAGGGTTAACTATGACAATGGGTATGTAAATTATGATATTCTGATTCCAAATACAGACCCGCGTTACCCATTAGAGTACGATCATCTTGTTGTTGGGGAGCAGTCCATAAGAGCATATCTTGGCAAAACATGGACATTCGGGCAAAGCGTAACAGTATCATGGGGTTTCGACGAAAACAGCAGGCTTATTGATGTTTATGTAAGTAAATACCTAGCTATATAAGCAGATTTATTATTACCATTACTATCCGCGATAACAATTATTTATTGAGTAGGGCAAATATTCCTGCTGTGATAATTGAATGTGGCTATATGAACCGAAGAGACATATCTTATCTCTTCACAAACCAAAATAACATTTCTTTCGCGATTTTTATAGGAATTGCATCATTATATTTTTAAACGGAGAGATTGTCCATGAGACGGATTCTTATCTTTTCCATCATCGCTATTATACTATTAACATTTTCACATATAACCCTTAAGCACATGCTGATGTGGGATGCGCTATATCCAAATAGCAATTTGCTTTCTAAAGAAGAGAGTAAGGAAATTAAGTCCTTGCTGCTTAACGTAATGAAAGAACGACATTCACGAATTAATGTTGACAACATTCACGAATTGTATACAAGAGAAATTTACGCGAGAAGGGTTTTGAACTCCGACTCGTATAGCGCGGAAAGTGTTATTGTCATTATAAATCAAAATTTCATGAATTCGGTTTCAAAGACAAGTGATAATCACTTTATTGCCGAAGTTCAGTTAATATGGCCTGATGATTGGCTTTACTTCTTTACAATAAAAAAAGAAGATGGGTATTACCGGGTATCAGATTTAGGAGTAGATCCATAGACGATAGGCACGGAGTTTGAACAGGAGGCTCCCATGATGAAAAAACATGGAATTAAATGGGTCGTTCTATCAGCAGCTAGTGACATAGTAAAAAGCGCTCCTTATGCGAAACTTATATTCAGGAGTGGGAGTGGGAACGCTGCTAACATGACTCCGATACCCGAAGATTATGATGGTCTTTCGTATAGTACGGTTGCAATATTAACAGCTAACAACCTAGCTGTTACTTCGATGAATCTTGTGAATGGAACATTGGTTCTAGTTGCGGTAGATACACCAAACCCGAAGAACCCATTTCATGTTTCAGTTCTTCCGAGGGATATGCGTACATTAGCGGGGTGGCAGGCTTCTAGGCAAGTGTATTTGCATCCGTATACTGTGTTAATGATGGGTATTTCAGTGAGAGCATGGTGATAGATATGGACGCAACTAGTTTTTATAAACTGTTTAGGAAAGTAGCAAAAAAGGTAAATAAACTTAGGCATAACGAACGTGAAAAACTTATTCTTGAGAAAGGAGTTCGCGTACAGGAACCCCAAAAATATACGCTGCCTAGTTTTGAGGAAGGGATGATTGAGGTAATTATAGAACTAGGTGACGATGACAAAAGCAGTTTTTCTATATCTTACGATCACGCAAACGACTTGTACAGAAAAGGGTTGTTAATATATCTCTCAACTGATTATGCAGACTATACCCTTATAAATAACAAGTATGTACGCGACAAGTATGTTTACTTTTTATCAGGTATGGTGATATAATAAAAAAATGATGCGCGGACGGTGGAATACCGGTACGACCGCAGCAGCAACCGCACTCTGATGACTGTGAGCGGCGCGGCGAACCGGAAGAGGGCAATGAAGAAGAAAAAATAAACCCAAGCCTCTACGTCCCCGCAGGGAACCATATGATTGATATAATGATATAGCAGGTTGCTTTAGCAGTATATTTGGAATCTAGCTTTATTTTGAAAGAGAGAATAATATGACAAAAACCGGTATAAGGCGCGTTATTAGCCTGATGCTGCTGCTGTCCATGCTCGCCGGCATATCCGCCGCTGCATCTATATACGGGCTGCAGGCAAGGGCGCACGACCCGTTCGCCGAGATGCATGACGGACACATCCACGGCGGCGATTCTCAAACAAAGAACGTCGCGGGACACGGCGACTCCGGCAACCCTGAGAGCAGAAGCAGCGCGGCCACCGAAACGGATATGCGGGGCTTCGGGCACACGGGGAGCATTGACCCGCGCAAAACGGACAGGTACATAGTAAAGCACCGTAACGGCGGCGCGGCGGCATTCGAGCGAAAGCTATCAGAGAGGCTGCTGGCGTCGTCTGACATATGGGCAGCGGAGATAAGAGACGGCTGCGGGACTTTCGGCATCGCGCTCGGCATTGGCGGGAAACAGCGCGGGATGCCCGTGGAAACGCCGCCTGCGGGCGGGGCGCTGCGGAATATGCGCGTGATAGTGCTGACCGAGCCGGCATTGCCGTCGGAGTTCGCGGAGGAGCTGCGCGCCCTCGGCGCGGACAGGGACATAGAATACATACAGCCGGACTTCAGGCTTGAGCTGTCGGAAAGCGGCGCGCCGCAGCCGGGCGGCAGCGGACCGGGAACTGCGCATCCCGGTGCAGAACCGGGAGAACAGGAAAGAAGCGGAAGCCCGGCATCCCCCGGGCGCAAAGTGCTGGTAGCCGTGATAGACACAGGCATAGACACAGGGCACGGGGTATTTGCGGGCTACCTGCACCGAGAAACCCCCGGTACGCCAACGTCATCGAAGTCATACGCCCACGGCACGCACACTGCGGGCATAATAGCAATGACGCTAAAGGAAACAGGGACCGATGCGGAGCTGCTCCCGATACGCGTTTTCGAAAACGGCAGGGCATATACAAGCGACATAATCGCGGCGGTGCACTACGCGGGGTCGAGGGGCGCGCGCGTGATAAACTGCTCGTTCGGCGGGGCTGCGTACAACCGCGCCCTTTATGAAGCATTTGAGGAAAACCCTGCGCTGTTCACAGCCGCAGCGGGGAACAGCCGCCGCGATGCCGGCGAATCGCCGTCGTACCCCGCAGGGTACAATCTGCCGAACGTGATAAGCGCGGCATCCGTGAACGCTGACTACGGGTTCTCGTACTACTCAAACTACGGGCCGGTGGACATAGCGGCGAGGGGGCGGGCGGTCACGTCGTCGCTCCCCGGGGGCGGGTACGGCGAAATGTCGGGCACGTCGCAGTCGGCGGCACAAGTCGCGGGCGCGGCGGCAGCGGCGCTTTCCGCGGAAGGCCGCCTGACGGCACCTGAGCTGCGCATGAGGCTCATTACAGCCGCGGACACCCTGGCCAATCTCGAAGGCAAGGTGACGGGCGGTAAAATGCTTAACATATGGAACGCCGTTCTTGGGATACCCGGCACATGGCTGTCGCCTGAAGCGGCGGACGACTTCGACATCCACAGCCAGCAGAGAGGCGGGCCGTGGATGTCCGTACCTGGAAACATAATTAAAATCGCAGCCGGGTCAAACCACACGCTGGCGCTGAAGGCTGACGGCACGGTATGGGCGTGGGGAGCCAACGGCAAAGGGCAGCTCGGCACGGGGAGCTATGCGGGTTCAAGCGTGCCCCTGCAAGTCCCGGGCCTGACGGGCATAGCGGACATAGCCGTTGGAAACAGCACGCACAGCGTGGACAGCGAATACTCAATGGCGCTCGGCGAGGACGGCAGCGTGTACTTCTGGGGGCTGTTCTACGACTACAACAGCTACATGCACGAAGACGTACCCATGCAGCTGCACGAGCTGGAAAACATAGCGGCGGTGGCGGCGGGGCGGAACATGTACGCGCTGGACCCCGGCGGGGATTTGCATATGTACGGGCTGAAAACGCTGTACACATCATACATGTACTACGAGCACGACAACACGGACGGGTTTGAGGTAATTATGGAAGGCGTGGCTGCGGTGGATGCATGCGAGCGGTACACAGTCATACTCGGGGAAGACGGCGCAGTGCATCAGAGGTTCACCGGCGGGTGGATGGAATTAGGCTACGGGCTGGGGAACATAGAGGAAATCCCGGAGCTGTCCGGCATGGGTGCGGCCTGGATAGCCGGCGGGCACCTTGCACATGCGGCAGGGCCGGGCGGGATACTCTGGACATGGGGCGGCGCGTACCCCCCGTACGGCATTATGGAGCCGCCGGAAACGGAGCCCGGCATAACCGGAGCGGCGGCGGCGGATGCAAGCGACACGCACCTTCTGGTGCTGATGGATGACGGCACGGTGCTTGAACGGAGCTACGAAGGCTTTACAGACCCGGCGGCGGCGGCAATGCTGAGCGGGATAGCGCGGATAAGCGCGGGGAACGGCTATTCGTTCGCCATAGGGCACAACGGTGACATATGGGCATGGGGCAGCAACGCGTACGGGCAGCTGGGCGACGGCACCGAGGAAGACCGCGACATGCCGGTGCTCATCTTCGAAGGCATCGCAGGCGCGGAGCCGGTAACCGCCGAATACGAGATAACGGCGGCAGCGGGCGCGGAACGCACATTAGCGCTGAAAGCTGAGGTCACCGTGGATTTCAGGTACATCACATACACGCTTGAGTACGACCCGGCGGAGCTGGAGCTGCTAGACCTGGCGGCACAGACACCCGGGCTTGACACAGCACCAGGTAAAATCACAGGCACAGGGCTGACAATAGCATCGCACAGCGGCGGGGTTCTGGTGTTCACCGTCGACAGAGGGGCAGCAAACGGGAGCTTTTGGACAGGCACCCTTACTTTGGCGCGGTTCAAAGCGCTGGCAACAGGCAGCACAACCATAAGCCTGACACAGCGGGGAGGTTAAGCCATGAAAATGAAACAAACCTTGAAAAAGGCAATATGCCTGCTGCTGATGCTAAGCCTCGCGCTAGAAGCCCTGCCGCCAGCATGGGACATGCTGACACTGACCGTATCGGCGGAAGAACCCTACGATCCCGAGGAAACGGAAAGCGGCGAAGAAGAACCGGGCGAAGAGCCTGAAGAAGAACCGGGTGAAGAAGAATCCGTACAATTGAGACAAAGCATAGATGAGCCCGATGGGCTGCGCCACCTGGTCATGGAAAAAGGCGAGCTGGCATGGAGCGGGCTGACCGAACACGAGCAGGAACTCGTACTTGAAGAATACGGCATTTCCCCATACATAATGGAGCAGCTAGAGGAAAGCGGGATAACGCTGCGGAGGTCTCTGGGCTGCATCCATGTGCTGCTGCACACAAGCCTGACACTCGACGAGGCCATAGCCGCGGAAGCGGTGGACGGCGACCTGCGCGGCATTGTAGTGGAGTACAGCGGACTGGAGGCGCTTGCGGGCGCCGCAGTATTAACAGACGCGGAATACGCGCTGCTGCGCGGCGGCATAGTCGAAGGGGACACGCTGGAGAGCCTGATAGCGCTGCACGATATAGACACGGATCCGGCAAGCACAAACAACCAGACCCCGCCACCCGAGCCGAACGTGGAGCTATCGCACGTCGCACCTGTAGCCGTGAGGAGTGGGGAGAACGAGGGCGTGTCGCTGAACACCGGTGCGCTCACGCTGGAGTACCCTGTGGCATCGCTGCCCGGCACCGGCGGCATGGGCGTGGAGCTTTCCATGCGCTACGACTCGTCGGACTCGTACCTGTACGACACCGGGTACGATGCGTCGTACTATACGATATACGGCTACAGGCACATCGAAAGGGGCTACTACTTCAATTCAATAGATGGCATCCCGTACGGCTCGGACTACAGGCTGCCCGAGCTAGATATGGTGACCGAGCGCTGGTTTTCGACGCTTGCGGCGGCAAACAACGCATTCAACTCCTACCAGAACTATTTTGAGCATCTATACTGGCTGGACTTCTGGGAGCCATACCTGGATCTGTATTATAACAGCTACCACATCGGGTTTACTCGTTCGCGGTCGCGGAACGTGTACCTCAACGGTACGACGGGCCCGTGGGATGATTGGATCCCGCCGGAAACCGTGCTAGTGCCGGTGAGCGTGCAATACAACATCAGCGGTTACACCGGAACGCTGTATGAAGTAGACCGATTCCAGGAGACGTTTGACGGGCCGTTCATAAACGGAGTAGCCAGAAGAACCAACACTTGGTATGTGATATACGGCGGGTATATATGGAAATACTTATCACTGGGCTTCCACTTCTACATTAAAGCAGAGCCACAGGCTTGGGGAAACGGCCAGTACGTCACCTCGAGTTCCACTGTTTCTCACTACTACACGACGACGAAATCACCGACTCAGCTCGAGAAGACTGCGGACATAGGCGCAGGGTGGTCATGGAACATCCCTAACTACGACCCGGGCGGCAGGGTGCTGCGTCTAGGCAGCGGCAGTACACTGGAGCTCAACAGCAATTTGACCTTTAAGGACTACCCGCTCGGTGACATGGCGTTCAGCGCCGCCTCCGGCTTCACGAGCGGCGGCATCAGCGCGGCGTACAAGCTTGCGCACATGGACGGCACGGACGAATGGTTCGCCTCAGACGGCAGATGCATAGGGCGCAGCGACAGATTCGGGAACTCAATATACTACCAGTACATAAACGGCCCCAACGGCTACCGCCTGAGCAAGGTCACGGATGCATCAGACCGCGAAGTGAACATAACATACCAGTCGAACACCGTGACGGTAACGGCCCCCGACGGCAAAGCCACGGTGCTGACACTCGGGACGCACAACGGCAGGAACGTGCTGCAAAGCATCGCGCAGCCCGGGCAGCCTGCGGCGACGTTCGAGTACTCGTTCGAGAACGCATATTTCTACATCGACGGCGCGGGCGGCGCGAACAACACGCAGGCAAACCTGGTCAGAGTGAACCACCCGGCAGGCGGCAGCACGAGGTATGCCTATACGTCGGCTCAGGAAGGGATAGGCTCGGGCTACAGGACGGTATACAAGCTGAGCAGCCGCAGGGACGTCATAGGTGCGGACACATACAACCAAGTGACATACACAGGCTACGGCAGCTACACCGGCTACCCGGACTACAGGAGCCAGGCCAGCCTTCCCGACAGTTACACCTACGGGGCAACGGCAGCCAACGCCGACAGCCTCGCCACGGCGTACACATTCAACAGCAAAGGCCTGCAGACAGCCAGCAGCACGAAGCTAGGCGGCACGCAGGTAAGCACACAGGCTATAGAATACCACCCGTCATACAGGCTCCCCACGAAGATAACCGCAAGGCAGCACAACCCGACCGGCAGCTACATGGAAACAATAGAAATGGCGGAGTACGACAGCAAAGGGAGGGTTCTGCACTCATGGAGCCCGCTTGCGCAAGGCGTGAAAACGGACGAGCATAAAACCTCGTACACATACGACGCAGCCTACGGCCTGCTCCTGACACGCACGGGCAAGCGCGACGCGGACAGCACGATCACCGTGACGAACACGCTGTCACCCGACAAAAAGACCGTAATACTCACGCAGACCCATGAGAACAATGTTCTGAAGCAACAGACAGGCTACGCGTACACGAACAAAGGGCAGCTGCAGACTCTGACGGAGTACGCCGGCAACTTCACGGACTCCGTGCAGAGTACGTTCGCATACGATACGCACGGCAACGCGGTATCAATAAGCGTAGCCGGCGTGAAAGACCCGGACGGAGCTAACGTGACCAGCCCCGGCTTCGCAGCGGGCACTGTAGGCAGGACGTTCACATACGACATAGCCGGCAGGCTGACAGGCGAAACGGATGCCAGCGGAAACACGACATCGTACACATACGACGCAGCGGGTAACGTTCAGACAGTGACATACCCCGGCGGCGCACAGGCGCATTACGCGAGGGACTACTCCGCGAACACCCTCACGGTGACAGACCCGCTAGGCACGGAGACCCGCTACGAGTTTGACCCGTTCGGCAACGAGCTGACTGTAAGGGACATGCTGACAAACCTCCCGCTGAGCGCAAAGACCTACGACCATATGTTCAGGCTTAGCACTGCGGCAGGGCCCGCAGGGACGGCAACGGTGACCTACGCCTACGACCATCTCGGCAGGGCATTGTCCGAGACTGCTGCGGACGGCACAGGGCAGCTCGCGCAGACAGTATACGCGTACAACGAAGCCATAACGGTAGGCGGCGAAACGCTGCGCAAAACCACAACGTCCATAACCGGCGGCGCCAACGCCCCAAACATTGTGACGACTCAGTACGAGGATATAATGGGCAGCACCGTGAGGACAGGCAGGATGCTCGGCGGCACGGAGCACGCTGACACATTCACATACGACTATGCCGGGAACCTGCTTACGGAAAGGACGGCATACACGGCAAGCCTCAGCGGCGCGTTCACAAACAAATACGAGTACGACCATGCCGGCAGGGCTGTGAAATTATGGAACGCCGAGGGCGGATATATAACGAATGCATACGACACATTCGGCAACCTGACATCGGTAACGGACTACGCCGGAAGCACAAGCACATTCACATACGACACGCTAGGCAGGCTGCTCACCGAAACCGTGCCAATCGACGCGAACAACGCCGCCGTGAGCAAGCATTACTACGACGCGGCAGGGAACATGACAAGCACGAGGCACAGCAACAACCCGCTGGGTGCCGCAACGTCATGGGCAAGGACCGACTACGCGTACAGCAATCGGGGTTTCCTCACCCATGCCATCCAGTACGACGGCGCCGCAACAGACAGCGTGACAAGGTACACCCACGATGCGAACGGCAACATACTGACGATGCGGACGGGCGCTTCAACCACGGCATCAAACGACGGCAATGTCACAACGTACGCGTATGACCGCTTCGGCAACGTGACAGCCATCACCGACCCGCTAGGGCAGACGGAGGCCTACGGCTACAGCAGCACGGGCAGGCCGGAAAGCAAGACGGACAGGAACGGGAACGTAACAGCGTACATCCACGACGGCCTCGACCGCCTATTGTCCGTAAGCGTGGCGATGCCATCGGGGCAGACGGACACCCTGACGACGGAGTACGCGATGACCGGCGCGGTAATGAGCGAAAGCAACGGCACGCTGACCTCGGCGTACACATACGACGCGCTCGGCAGGATAACGTCCATAGAGGAAACAGGCAACATCCTAAAGCAGTACGCCTACGACATAGGCGGCAACGTGACACTGTTCACTGTGGACATAGGCAGCATCCGCGAAATGGAGACAGCCTACGGCTACGACAGCATGGGAAGGCTGGAAACCGTGAGCGAGGGCGGCATACTTCAGGCGACATACACATACGACGCGAACGGCAACAGGTCGTCGCTGGCGAACGCGAACGGCACGTCAACGAGCTACCAGTACAATCAAGCCAACTGGGTGACAAGCCTGACGAACATGAGCGGCAGCACGCCAATCTCTTCCTACGCCTACACATACTACGCGGACGGCAACCAGCGCACGAAGACGGACAGCACAGACAGGGTAACAACCTATCTTTACGACGGCTTAGGGCGGTTAGCAAGCGAGAGCGGGACAGGGCCGGACGCGCAGACAATATCATACCAGTACAACCGCAGCGGCAACCGCACTCAGATGACGGTTAGCGGCGCGGAGGAATATGTCACAGCGTACACCTACGATGCGAACAACCGACTGCTCACCGAAGCCAGAACCGAGGGCACAGATACATACATCCTACATTCCCGGAAATCATAACGAGGGTGGATCGATGCCCAGCGATTGATACAGCTTAACCTGTTTGTCGGTGATTTCACCGAGTACCCTGCCATGCCCGGGGGCCTCAAACATCTCGATTGTGTCCAGTTCGTCAAGCAGCCCCTGCAACGTCCATGTGTCAAAAAGTTTGGCGTCTTGCATTGCTTTTTTTACGTAAGACAAGTAAATAAGCGCAATAAATTCGACAAAAAGCTTTCCATTCAGGGATAATTCTGAAGAAACCTGCAATCTCCGGAAGTTCAACCGCTCTTTCAGGTTGCCAAACGCCTTTTCGACAATGTCTTTACTCCTGTACAAGGACAACGCTTCATAAGGGTCTTTGACCTCATTGGTGAGCAAAGCGAAATATCCATGATCCTTTGACCGCTTGTCTATCGCTTCTTTGATGGGTTCGATTTTCCTGCCTCTTTTGGGCGTTTCTTTGACATAAAAGTATTTCTCGTAATCCTTGGCCCGGTAATCCTTCAGATTCCCATCCAACAGGTCGTGATACAGGCTGTTAATATAGAGGAAGTGATAATGCCATCCTATACGTTTTCTTCCACAGCTAACGCATTTCTAATGCGTGGAGCGCGGCTTGTTTTTTGCGACATCAGGAGTGATACGCTTAACAATGTACAAAACCATGACACTATGGCTAAATAAGTTTTGAATATTTGTTACACCATATCTCAAAACAAATTGTAACGCCCATCGTTATTCCGGATCGTCCGATGCCTACCTTCGCTGATGCGTCTCATTATGGTCGGTTAATCCGACGGAATTATATCAGATAACCCGTAAGCCGCTGCAACCCGAATATACTTGCCGGTCTGATCAACCTCCGCAAGGAAAGCCCTCATATCATTCATAACAGTATCCGGCAAAGCTAAAATAACATCCGGCAAAAGCAGTGCAGATATTCTGATTACATCATTCTTGTGCTTACGAATGTCTTTGCTATCGACCTTCTCACCTTTTGATTTGCGCTCAGTCAGATCAAGCCACGCTTTTGCCTTAAATGGTATCAAATGTGCCGCACCTAATACGGGAATGCCATCCATGATCGTTATACCGGATCGGAGAAAATCGTAGTATTCGTCATCAAGCAGTATCGCGGACAGGCTTGAAGCGCAGTCGCCGAGCGGCAGCGGAGTAAGTATAGTGTCAGGCGGCAGCATTATCCCTTCAACGCGGCGCGAGAACAACTCAATTATTGCGGGATATTCTGCTGATTTTGGGTTTGTGAATCTGTAATATATCGGCTTGCCCGTGCTTTTAAGGCGATGT
>Ga0099364_10006494_pt1 | contig 17016 bp, 28 predicted proteins | sample TergutTh196P3_FD_73070 | JGI IMG/M metagenome (GOLD analysis project Ga0099364, IMG submission 73070) | Microcerotermes parvus P3 segment gut microbial communities from Pointe-Noire, Republic of the Congo - Th196 P3 | ecosystem: Host-associated > Arthropoda: Insects > Digestive system > Gut ... | reverse complement strand
AGGTGTTGTGGTGGGTGAGGGGGCGGGGGGGGGGGGGGGGGGGGGGGGGGGGGGGGGGGGGGGGGGGGGGTAAACAAGAGGTCAGCGTTAAGAGTTAAATGAGAAGTATTTTTATATCCAGGATGTCTAAGAACTTTTCGCCGGTACCTTGTACTACTCACCTCTTGCCTCTTGTACTGCTCTCTTTTCCTGATATAGTACAATAATTCAAAAAAAACAACAAGAGATCGCAGCCTCTTTACAGGCAAACTGGGATTTCCCTTTCCCGCTTTTCACACTAAAATATTACCATGAAGAATAGAATGGCCGTAATTTTATTTATCTTTGCATTCTTTTCCTGTAACAGAAGTATTCCTGTGGATCAACAGGAAACTGTTCAGGATTTGCCGGAGGAGATAATTTCCAGCCTTGAAACTGAAGCAGAACCCCAAATACAGGAGGACTACCTTGTAATAATTGCCGTCGGAGATAACCTTTACCATGATGTAATGATTCGTCAAGGAGAACAGGGGGATTACGAGGCAGCTTATAGTGAAATTCGTGACCTGGTTCAGAATGCGGATATTGCTTTTATAAATCAGGAAACACTTTTGGGGGGCAGGGAATTCGGTTTTTCCGGTTATCCCCAGTTTAATTCGCCACAGAGCCTGGGGCGGGCCATCAGCAATGTAGGCTTTAATGTGATAAGCCACGCCAACAACCATGCTATGGACAGGGGAGAAAGAGCGGTTATAGCTACACTGGATTTTTGGGATACTATTCCCGGGACTACAATTCTTGGCATGCATAGATCGGAAGAGGCACGTAACAATCCAGCCATTATCGAAGTAAACAATTTTCGGATTGGGTTTCTGGCTTATACCTACGGCCTGAACGGCATTCCGCTTCCACGAAACAGGCCGTATCTGGTTTCCCTTATTAACAGGGAAGTAATGGAAAAAGAAATAAATGCCATCAGGCCATTATGCGACATTCTTATTGTTTCCATGCACTGGGGAGATGAATACCGCCACGATTATAACCGTACCCAGGAGGATCTGGCGGCTTTTCTTGCGGAACATCAGGTTGATATAATCCTGGGACATCATCCCCATGTACTCCAGCCTGTGGAATATATACCGCGTCCTGACGGGAGATTCATGCTTTGTTTTTACTCTCTGGGGAACTTTCTCTCCGCACAATCCCGGCTTTCTACCATGCTGGGGGCAATGGCCTATATAAAATTAAAAAGAATTCCTGCTGAGAACGAGGAAGAAAATGACAGTTTTATGTTTATGGCTGAGGGTGCCATCCCCCTTGTAACGCATTACGAGAGAGACTGGACCGGGTTCAAGGTTTACCCGCTCTATGAATACTCCGAAGAGCTAGCTGAAAAACACTGGTTAGGCCGGGGAAATACAACGGTAACAATGGATTACCTGCAAGATACATCAACACATGTACTGGGATTTAGGAAAATAATGCAAAATCCCTTCGATTAAACTTGCCTATGCCTCTGCCTGGCTGGTTTCTGCGATTTTCTTCTTGCCGCTTTTAATGGCCGCTCTGCAGGTCTTGCATATTTTAACCTTGCTTCCTCCGGCATCATGCTCGTAAAGGATCTTTACACTGGCTCTGTTGCACACCGGACATTCACCCCGGCCGCGGGAAGGCAGATCCCTGATTGATTTACCTCTGTGGGGTTTTGCCATTTATTTCTTCTCCTCGGATGCTTTTTCCTTTTTCTTTGCTTCCTTCTTGGCTTTCTTGTCGGCCGCTTCATCGGTCTTTAAAACATAATCAACAAGTTCCAGAATCACAATTTCTGAGGCATCGCCAGGGCGCTCTCCAAGTTTAATGATCCTGGTATAGCCGCCGGGTCTTTCCTTCATTCTCAGCGCAATGTTCGTAAAAAGCTTCGCAACCATACCTTCGTCATAAAGCCGGCTGGAAACGATCCGCCTGTTATGAACAGAATCAACCTTGGCACGGGTGATAAGCTTCTCGGCAGTCCGCCTGACTTCCAGAGCTTTAGCCTTTGTGGTTTTTATGCGCTCATATCTGAACAAGGATGTTACCATATTACGGTGCAGGGCTTTTCTGTGCGCCGCAGTCCGATTCAGGGGATTAAAACCTCTCTTATGCTTCATCTTCTGCTTCCTTTTGCGGCCTTACCTTTACTGCGTTTTTAAGAACGTTCATGTCGGTAATGCCCAGACTTAAATTCCACTCTTTGAGTTTTTCTTTTATTTCCTGCAGGGATTTTTTCCCAAAATTCCTGGTCTTTGCAATATCGTCTTCGGTTTTCCGGGTCAACTCGCCAATGGTTTTGATGCTTGCATTTTTAAGACAGTTAGAAGAGCGAACAGAGAGTTCCAGCTCTTCAACCGGAGTACTTAAAATTTGACGCACCCTCTCGTCTTCCTCATCAAAATCATCATCCAGCCCGAGATTATTTTCGTCAAAATTGATAAACACCGAAAAATGATCCTTTGTTATTTTGGCTGCTTCTGCCAGGGCATTCTCAGGCCTTATGGTTCCGTCAGTCCAAATTTCGATCTCAAGCTTATCATAATCGTTTCGCTGAACCACCCTGGTGGGGGCAACTGAGTATTTTACCTTCTTGACAGGTGAAAAAATTGCATCCAGAGGAATTGTCCCGATTACCTCGATGTACCTCTCATTCACTTCGGAAGGTACATAGCCGCGGCCCAATTCAATTTCTACTTCAAAATCAAGCTTGGCATTTTCCATGAGCGTCATTATACGCTGTCCGGTGCTTAATACCTCAACCTGACCCGGCTTGGCAAAATCGTCACTCTTGATTTCGCCTTTACCTGACCACTCATAATGCATTGTTGCAGTTTCTTCGTCATCAGAAAGACGCAGCCTTATCTGCTTTAAGTTATTTATAACTTCCAGGGTATCCTCTACAATGTTCGGGATGTTCTCGAACTCACTGGAAATCATGTGAGCAACGCCGTCTTCGTTATATGAAGTTATTTTTATTGCAGAAATGGCATAACCCTGGATTGAAGAAAGGAGAACCCGGCGTAAAGTGTTACCCACGGTTGTACCAAACCCTGGTTCAAAGGGATATGCCGTGAATTTTCCATAATCCTGTCTTAGTTCAGTGTGTTCAAAGGTAATACCTTTGGGACGCTTGAATCCTTTAAGAAGGTTCTTACGGGCCATGATAACTCCTATTTAGTGCAGCCGCATGGCTGCACAATAAAATCGAACATGAAACTTCGTTTCATGAAGACTCCTATTTAGAATATAATTCAACGATCATCTGTTCTCTGATGTCACTCAGATCAGTTATATCGCTGCGCCTGGGTATGGCAAGGAACTTACCCTGCATGGTATCGGGATCCAAATGAAGCCATGGCATAACGCCCGACTTTCCAAATTCCTTCAGTGCCTCTTTAATGACAATCATGCTTTTGCTTGTATCGCCGATCTCAACTATATCTTCCGGCTTTAAGAGGTATGAAGGAATATCCACCCTCTTTCCGTTCACTTTCACATGACCATGAAGTACGATCTGTCTTGCCTGGCTCCGGCTGACAGCAAAACGCATCCGGTACACTATATTGTCCAGCCTGCGTTCCAGAAGGGCAAACAGGTTTTCACCGGTGATGCCCGGCATCCTGCGTGCTCTTTCAAAGAAAAGACTGAACTGCTTTTCCTGCATTCCATAAATTCTCTTGAGCTTCTGCTTTTCCCTGAGCTGAACTCCATAATCTGAACGCTTCCCGGGGCGGCCTTTCGGGTCTTTGCCCGGAGCGGCTCGTTTTCTGTTAATGGGACACTTGTCACTCTTACAGCGATCCCCTTTAAGCATCAGTTTCTTTTGTTCCGTCCGGCAGAGCCGGCACACAGGGCCAATATATCTTGCCATGTTTCCTTCCTCTATATGCGGCCGCCGCTAAATACGGCGTGTTTTCCGCGGCCTGCAGCCGTTATGCGGAATCGGTGTAACGTCGTTAATAGACTTCACTTTAATGCCCAAAACGCCAAGCTGACGAATAGCGGACTCCCGTCCAATACCAGGGCCTTTTACATATACATGAACTTCCCTAAGCCCCACCTGCATTGCTTTCTGAGCCGCAGTCTCTGTCACTGTCTGGGCGGCGAACGGCGTTGACTTCTTGGCTCCCCTGAATCCCAGTCCGCCTGAACTGGCCCAGGAAATTGCATTCCCCATGAGATCTGTCATGGTTACTATTGTGTTATTGAAGGTAGCCTGAATATAAACATTCCCTTCATATACTGATTTTTTTTCCTTGCGTTTTTGCCTGGCACCTGATGATTTAGCCACTATTACCTCCGACTACTTTTTCTTACCGGCAACGGTCTTTTTCTTGCCTTTCCGGGTACGTGCGTTAGTTCTTGTCCGCTGACCCCGAAGAGGCAGACCCTTCCTGTGGCGAAGTCCCCTGTAACAGCCAATATCCATTAGGCGTTTAATATTCAGGGCTACTTCCGTCCTGAGACGGCCTTCCACTTTATAATCTGATTCAATTAAATTTCTGAGTTCGTTAAGCTCTTCCTGGGAAAGATCATTAATCTTTCTCATGGGATCGAGCCCTAACTTAGTGCAGATCTCATCAGCACTTGATCTACCCAATCCGAAAATATAGGTCAAAGCGATGTTAACGTGTTTATTCGGGAGGTCAACTCCCAGCAAGCGCGCCATTATTAATACTCCTAACCTTGTTTCTGTTTATGTTTGGGATTGGTGCAGATGATGCGAATAATACCATACCGCTTAATCACCTTGCACTTATCGCAAATCGGTTTAACACTAGTCCGGACTTTCATCCTTAACCCCTATTTGGTGCGGTACATATCCGCACATTAAAAAATATTATGCCAGGAACCAACATGGCTGCTGCCATTATAAATTCCTGCCCTTCAAACGGCCTTTTTTGGTTAATCCGCCGTAATTATGTTCTTTCAGATATCCATCTATCTGGCTCATGGTATCAAGATCAACGCCTACCATAATCAAGAGAGACGTACCGCCCAATACATACGAAACCGAAGATGGAAAACTAAATATTGCCATATAGATGGTAGGCAGTATAGCTATGGCTGCCAAATAAAGGGAGCCAGGCAGTACAATGCGATTCAAAATCTTGGTCAGGTACTCTTCCATCCTGTCAGAACGAATGCCAGGTATGGAACCGCCGTTTTCCCGAATCTGTTTAGATATTTCTGTCGGATTCAGGCTTACCTGTGTGTAAAAATAGGCGAAAAACACTATTAAAAGCACATAAAGGACATTGTACATGATCCTGTCTGGTCTTAAGGCACTTTCAAGAGCATTTACCCAGCCGACATCAATTCCCGACAATAACTGCATGGGGAGGGTCAGAATGGATGAAGCAAAAATAACCGGAATAACCCCCGATGGGTTAATTTTAAAGGGGATAAAGGCGTTAGGTGCACCGCCATACATTTTTCTTCCCACTACCCGCTTGGCATAATTAACCGGAATTTTTCGCTGTCCCTGCTGTTCATATACAACCAGTGTAACGACCGCTACAAAAATAGCTAAGATGAGCATGGAGTAAACCAGTCTTGAACTGTCACCTGCCTGTACCCACTCGCCAAGTTCTAATATAGCACTGGGGATCCTGGCAACAATACCGGCGAAAATCAAAATAGAAATTCCGTTGCCTATTCCACGTTTTGTGATCTGCTCTCCAATCCACATCAGGAACATGGTTCCTGTGGTAACTGTCAGCATGGCAATCAAAGAGAAGGCTAAAAAGTCTATACTAAGAAGAGCCTCCAGACCTCCTACATGAGGTGCTATACTTTGTGTGTACTGGGTCACTACGAATGACTGAACCAGACAAATACCTACTGTTCCAAAACGCTGATATTTCTGAATCTTCTTCTTCCCGCCTTCTTCCTGAGAAATCTTCTTTAGTCTGGGGAAGACTATGAGGAGCAGCTGCATGATGATAGACATAGAAATGTAAGGCATGATACCCAGCATGAAGACAGAAAAGTTTGTAAAGGCGCCGCCAGCGAAAAAATCCAGGTAATTAACGATGGCATTTCCCCCATCCTGGGATAAATTCCTAAAGTAGTTGGTCAGTACCCTGACATTTATTCCCGGAATTGGTATATGAGCACCTATCCTGAAAACAATCAGCATCGCTGAAGTGAACAAGATGCGTTCCCTGAGTTCTTTTATCCTAACAATACCTACAAATGGATTAGCCATTGGACACTACTTCTCCGCCTGCCTTTTGAATTTTTTCCTTTGCCGAGCCGGAAACAGCGTTTATCTTAAAGGTAAGTTTCTTGTTCAAGTTTCCATTACCCAATATTTTTACCGGTTTATTCACCTTTAAATTACTGCCTTTTTTTGTTCCCTTGATGAGCCTTTTTTCATGCAGGGAAGCCTCATCTACCGTTTCACCATCATTAAACCGCTTATCTATTTCGCTAAGGTTAACAATTTGAAACTCATTTTTAAATGGATAATTAGAGAAACCTCTGCGTGCCAGACGGCGGTAAAGCGGCATCTGTCCGCCTTCATGTCCATCATAAGTACCGCCACCGGAACGTGCCTGCTGCCCCTTGTTACCTCTCCCCGAGGTGGTTCCCCTGCCAGAACCCTGACCGCGGCCCAATATCTTTTTCTTCTTGTTGGCGCCAGCTGGAGCGCGTAAGTTAAAATCATGAGCCATTAGTTCTTCTCCTCGAATGTCTCAACCGATACAAGGTGGGAGACAGTCCTAACCATCCCCATTATTGCAGGACTTGATTCCTGCACAGTAGATGATCCTATTTTTCGTAAGCCAAGGGAGCGGACAGTTGCCCGCTGGTTTGGCAGGGATCCTATCACACTGCGGACAAGTTTTATTTTTACTTTCCCTGCCATATTACCCCCAGAATTCCTTGATCGATTTGCCGCGGTTTTTGGATATTTTACGCGCATCCATCATTTTATTTATACAATCAAAAGTTGCCTTAACAACGTTATACTGACTTGATGAGCCGATAGATTTTGACAGAACATCCGTTACACCGCCGGCTTCCATTATTGCCCGGACAGCACCCCCCGCGATAATCCCTGTTCCTGAACAGGCAGGTTTTAGAAGTACCTTTGAAGCCTTAAAAACCCCGATAATTTCATGCGGAATAGTTCCGTTCTTAACCGGTAACATTATCATGTTACGCTTTGCTTTTTCCACGCTTTTCCGAATAGCTTCAGAAACATCATTGGCCTTACCAAAACCATAACCTACTTTACCTTTTTTATCTCCAATTACAGTGAGTGCAGAAAAAGAAAAACGGCGTCCACCCTGGACTACCTTGGCAGTGCGGTTAAGCTTAACAAGTTTTTCTATAAACTCTTTCTCCACATACTCCCTGTCACGGTTTCTGTCCCTACCTTCTCCGCGGCCTCTACCTTCGGTTCTGTGACCTTCACCCCTGTGACTTCTACCTTCGGTTCTATGACCTTCGGTTCTATGACCTTCGGTTCTGTATCCTTCACCCCTATGTATTCCGCCGCGGGAATCTGTTCTGCTTTCATCCCTGGGAGAAGCTTCTGACGAGACAACATCAGCCTGAACTGGTTCCGCTTCCTGTTGAATCATACTATCTTCCTGCTGGGTCTTGCTCTCTTCCAGACCGTTTCCGTTTTCCATTATGCCCCCTAAAACTGGATCCCTGCTTTCCGGGCTCCGTCGGCCATTGCTTTAACCACGCCATGATACAAATAACCGTTTCTGTCAAAAATAACTGTTTTAATATTCTTCTCAAGAAGCCGTTTGCCCATTACTTCGCCAAGCTGCGCCGCTCCTTCAACAGTTGTCTTAATATTTTTTAAATCTTTCTCGAGAGTAGATGACGATGCGAGGGTGTGTCCTCTGGAATCATCTATGATCTGAATAGAAAAAGAACGGTTGCTCTTAAACACTGTCATCCGGGGACGTTCCGCCGTACCGGTAATTTTCTTGCGTATATGAATCTTTCTTTTAAGACGCTTCCTGTCTTTTTCCAACATCTTTCTCTGCATCGTTCTACCCTTTACTTAACAAGGTGTTAAGTTATTTAACACCCGATTTTCCAACTTTTCTTCTGATCTGCTCATCTTCGTACCGGATACCCTTACCCTTATATGGCTCAGGCGGCCGGAGTTTTCTTATTTGAGATGCCAGTTCACCAACTCTCTGTTTATCTATTCCAGATACGATCACTCTTCCGCCTTCGGCTGTTACGGTCATGCCATCAGGAATGCCCATGTAAATATCATTGGAAAAACCAAGGCTTAGTACAAGAAGCTTACCCTGAACCTCCACCCTGTAACCAACACCTGTTACAACGAGGGTTTTACTAAAACCGGATGATACACCGATAACCATATTGTTCAAAAGGTTGCGATAAAGCCCATGAAAAGCCTTGTTTTGCTTTTCTTCGTTAGGCCGGCTCACGATAATCTCGTCACCTTTCTCTTCAAAAATGATCTGGGGGTGGTACTTTTGCGTAAGCTTTCCCTTTGGACCTTCCACGGTAATTACTTCGTTGGCGAAACTAACCTTAACACCGCCGGGAATCTTTACAGGTATTTTTCCAATCCTTGACATAACACGTAACCTCTATTACCAGACAGTACAGATGACTTCACCGCCGACTTTTTTCTCGGCAGCTTTCTTTCCGGTGGTAACCCCCTGAGATGTAGAAACAATAAGGGTTCCATAACCATTTAACACACGAGGCATAGTTTTATACCCCATATAAACCCGGCGTCCGGGTTTGGAAACTTTCTCAAGGCCATGAATAATGGGAACAGTTTTATCGTCGTATTTCAAAAATACCCGGATCACATTTGCTCCATCCTTATTTGCCTTCTTAAAATTCTTGATATACCCTTCGGTCTTCAGAATCTTGACAATTTCAAGCTTCAGTTTGGAGTTAGGGATATCAACTTTCTCATGCTTTGCCATTCCGGCATTCCGGATTTTGGTCAGCATATCCGCAACGGGATCAGAAACGCTCATCCATTCCTCCTTACCAACTTGATTTTGTCACGCCGGGAATAAGTCCCTCGCTTGCTAGTTTACGAAAACAGAGACGGCACATCTCAAACTTCCTTAAATAACCTCTGGCCCTTCCGCATATACGGCAGCGGTTAACCTTCCTGGTTTTATATTTTGGCGTCTTAAGCGCCTTTAATATCATCGATTTTTTTGCCATTTATTACTCCTATTTCCTGAAGGGCATCCCGAACTTTGCAAGGAAGGCCATGGCCTCCGCATCTGTTCGTGCCGTTGTCACAATGGCAATATTGAGACCGGCTACGCGCTCAATTTTATCAAAGTCTATTTCCGGAAAAATAATCTGCTCTGTAAGACCCAGGGAATAATTCCCATGACCATCGAATGCATTTTGATTTACTCCGCGGAAATCCTTAACCCTTGGGAGAGCAACATTCACGAGTCTGTCCAGGAACTCATACATTATCGCTCCCCGGAGGGTAACCTTTGCTCCAATCTCCTGCCCTTCCCTTATCTTGAAGTTAGCAATACTCTTTCTTGCTTTAGTCTTGACCGCTTTCTGTCCTGTAATAAGGCTAAGATCATCCACAGCCGCATCCAGAAATTTTTTGTTCTGAAGTGCATCACCAACACCCATGCTAACAACAATCTTTTCCAGCCTGGGAGTCTGCATGGGAGTTTTGTAATTAAACTCTTTAATCATATCAGGAGCAATTTGCTCATGGTATACTTTCTTTAGCCGGGGCACAGTACGCACTGACGGTGCGCCAGCTTTTGCCGAAGTTTTATCTGAAGCAGCCATCAGAATGCCTCCCCGCATTTTCTGCAAACACGGACTTTTTCTGTTCCGTCAATTTTGTAACCAATACGGGTGGGGCCGCATTTTTTACAGATAATTGCCACATTTGAATAGTGAATAGCGGCAGAAATTTCAATAATTCCGCCTCTGTCCTGCTGATTCTTTTTCTTTTTTGCCTTTTTTACTATATTGGTTCCTTCCACCACTACGCGGTTTTTATCCCGTACTATTTTAAGAATACGTCCTCGCTTTCCTTTATCCTTTCCGGTAATGATCTGAACGGTATCCTCTTTTTTAAGTTTGAATTTACTCGGCGCTTCTACCATGTCCGACTCCTAGTTATTGAAAAAGCTTTCATAAAACCTCCGGTGCAAGAGAGACAATCCTCATAAAATCACCTTTCTCCCTGAGTTCCCGGGCGACAGGACCAAAAATACGTTTACCTTTAGGGTTCATTGCCTGGTCAATAATTACACAGGCATTATCATCAAAACGAATATAGGTTCCATCCGGACGTCGATACTCTTTATGAGACCTGACAACCACTGCTCTTTCTACAGTACCTTTTTTGATATTGGAAGTGGGCAGAGCTTCCTTGACAGCAACGGTGATAATATCACCAATGCCCGCGTATTTACGTTTTGAGCCGCCAAGAACTTTAATACACTGTACAAGCTTGGCTCCTGAATTGTCTGCTACATTCAGGAAAGATTCTACCTGAACCATCTTCCTTTTCTCCTATTTTGCCCTTTCGAGAATTGCGTCCAGTCTCCAGCATTTTTCTTTGCTGATGGGGCGGCTTTCCACTACCCTGACACGGTCACCAATTTTAGCTTCGTTCTTCTCATCATGGGCCTTTAAGCTTTTACTTCTAACCACATATTTTTTATATAGTTTATGCAAAGTGGTAGTCTCCACAACAACAACAATGGTTTTATCCATCTTGTCGCTTTTCACAATACCAACAAAAACTTTCTTACCGCTTTTGGCTTTAAGGTCTTTAACTTCAGTCACACTATGCTCCTTTACGCCTTCTTGGGCTCAAGACCAGCAGACTCTTTTTTCTGTACCATCTCTTGCTGGTGGATCAGGGTGTTAAGCCGGGCTATCTGCCTGCGTATTTCCCGCTTCTGCAAAGGATTTTCCACATGCCCTATAACCATCTGAAACCGGAGATCCATATGTTTACGGCAGAGTTCTTCTCTCTTCGCTTTTAATTCAATAAAAGTAAGGTTTTTAAAAGAGTTTTTCATGCCTTACCCTCCAAGTTCCATATCTGCACGGGCTACTACCTTGGATCTGATGGGAAGTTTTGATCCTGCAAGAAGCATGGCTTCTGAAGCCAGAGTTTTATCAATTCCTCCGAGCTCAAATAAAACAGTTCCCGGTTTAACCACCGCAACCCAATACTCCGGGCCTCCCTTACCTTTACCCATCCTGGTTTCTGCAGGCTTCTTGGAAAAAGGCTTATCCGGGAAAATTCTTACCCAAAGTTTTCCACCGCGTTTTATATGTCTGTTCATTGCAACCCTGGCAGCTTCAATCTGGCGGTTGGTAATCCACATCCTGTCCAGGGCAACAAGGCCGTAATCTCCGAAAGCAATGGTGTTACCTCTGGTGGCGTTCCCAGGCATATTTCCCCGCTGAACCTTGCGGCGTCTGACTCGTTTTGGACTTAACATATATTACTCCTGGATCCTTGCATCGGTTCGCGGAGCCCCACGATCCCGCCGGTGCTTTCGAAGCAGGGAACCGGCATCTTCTTTCTGTTCCTTACCGTACTTCATACCGTTATAAACCCATACTTTTACGCCGATAGCACCGAAAGTTGTGTGTGCCTCAGCAAACCCAAAATCGATATCCGCTCTGAGGGTGTGAAGGGGAATCCGTCCTTCCTTGGATTCCTCGGTACGAGACATTTCAGCACCGCCCAGCCGCCCTGACAAACGAATTTTTACACCCTGAGCATTACCTTTTTTTATGGCATCACTGATGGCCTTCTTGATAGTACGTCTGAAGCTGGCTCTGGCCAGAAGCTGCCGGGCTACATTCTGTGCAATTATCTGTGCATTGTTGTCAGCGTTCCGCACTTCTTTAATTTTTATCTGTATTTTCTTTGAAACATGTTTTTGTAAGACTGATCCTATTTTTTCAATGTTGGCGCCTTTGACACCTATTATAACCCCGGGTCTGGCAGTGTGTATGGTAATTGTGATCCGTTGAGGGTGTCTGATTATCTCCAGTTCTGCAATGTCTGCACCCTTGGTCTCGGGCATTTCCATTATGAGCTTACGCAGTTTAAGATCCTCATGAAGGGTTTTAGCATACTCTTTAGGATCCACAAACCAGCGGGAAGACCAGGTTCTGTTTATGCCTACCCGTAAACCAATTGGATTAACTTTTTGTCCCATTTACTTACCTGCCCTCTGACCACCAGCCCGTTTCGAAACAGGGCTGGATTTTTTTGAACCGGCCGGTATGTTCGCAGCCTGATCCACTACCACGATAATATGGCTCATTCTTTTAAAAAGCATATCTGCACGGCCCCTGCCACGGAACCAAATCCGCTTCATCCTGGGACCCTCATCTATCCTGATATCTTTAATATAAAGCATATCCTCTACAAGCTGCTTGTCCTGATTCAGGGCATTGGAAGCCGCAGAGATCACTGTTTTCCTGATAAGTTTAGCACCCTTATGCGGCATATTTTCCAAAATCGATACCGCTTCCGGATAGGTCTTGCGCCTAACCAGATCCGCCACCGGGCGGAGCTTAAAGGGAGAAACAATTAGAAACCTGGTTACTGCCTTATATTCATTTTTTTGCAAATTAGCATCTGTTTTAGCCATTGTTCTCGCTGCCTGCCTTTGGTTCCTTAGCCTACCTGGAGGCCTTCTTGTCCGAGCCCGCATGTCCCCGGAAAATCCGAGTGGGAGCAAACTCGCCCAATTTATGACCTACCAGATTCTCCGTTATATAAACGGGTATCCATGCCTTTCCGTTATAAACAGAGATTGTTCCTCCGACCATTTCGGGAATGATTGTTGAACATCTGGAATAAGTTTTAATCATTTTCCTTTCTCCGGATTTGTTCAACTCCAGCACTTTCTTATAAAGACTCTTCTCAATGAAAGGCCCTTTCTTTACAGATCTTGACACCCTGCGCTCCTATCTCTTTCCACGGCTTACGATGAACCTGGAAGAAGGCTTATGCTTTTTCCTGGTTTTATATCCCTTGGTCGGCTGACCCCAGGGGGTAACTGGATGTTTTCCCTTGCTCTTTCCTTCACCGCCTCCGTGAGGATGATCAACCGGGTTCATTGCCATGCCCCGTACTGTGGGACGTATGCCCAGCCAGCGGTTCCGGCCTGCCTTACCGATTACCACATTCATGTGGTCTTCATTTCCGACAGTGCCTATGGTGGCATAACATTTTTTAAATATCATTCTCATTTCACCTGAAGGAAGCTTCAATGTAACATAGTCTCCTTCCTTTGCAGCAACAACTGCACCGTTGCCGGCAGAGCGGACAAGCTGTCCTCCCTTGCCCAGAGTCAGTTCCACGTTATGAACTGTAAACCCCAGGGGAATGTTTTCCAAAGGAAGGGCGTTTCCGGTTTCAATAGGTGCTTTGGGTCCACTTATTACCTGTGCGTTTACAGTCAATCCTTTGGGAGCAATGATATAACGTTTTTCACCGTCTTTATATTTGATAAGGGCAATATTGGCACTTCTGTTAGGGTCGTATTCTATGGAGGCAACTTTTCCAGGGACATCAATCTTATCTCTCTTAAAATCAATAATCCGGTAGAGCCTTTTATGACCGCCACCCTGATGTCTTACACTGATCCTGCCCTTATGATCCCTGCCAGCCCGGCGTTTCAGCCCTTGGGTAAGAGTTTTCTCCGGTTTAGTATCTTTTGTGAGATCAGAATAATCCAGGCTCTGCCATGCCCTCATGCCCGGTGTTATAGGTTTATATGTTTTTATCCCCATAATTTACTTCCTTTAAACTCCCTCAAAGATGCTGATTTTCTCATCCTTGGCAAGCTTCACAATTGCTTTCTTGTAAGATGAGGTATATCCCGGCCTGGAGCGCAGCCTCTTGGGCTTTCCGCCCACTCTGACAATATTGCAGTAAACAGGATTCACATTGTAAAGCCGTTGAACTGCTTCCTTTATCTGTATCTTTGTTGCCCTGGGGTCTACTTTAAAAACGTATTTTCCCTCTTCTCTCATCATATTTGTCTTTTCCGAAAGAACAGGTTCAATCAGGATTTGATCGTATCTCATTTCACAACCTCCCTGACGGCGTAGAACTCGTTAAGTTTTTTTACAGCGCTTTCGGTAATAATTACATTCCTGCCATAAAAAAGATCGTGAGCCCTCAGCCTTGAATGTGAAAGAAAACTAAGCCATGGTATTGCTTTTCCGGCCTGTTTAATTTTCCTTACTCCCGGAAGAATATCAGAACGATCGTCAACACCGGTCTTGTCACAAACTTCTTCGCCACGGAGCACCATTACCGTTCTTTCACCGGTTTTGTATTGACCGCAGTTTTCAAGAATCGAATTAAGCTCTTTTGTCTTTCCTGAATCAAGAGAAAAGTCCTCAATAATTTTTAGCATATCGTTTTGAGCTTTCAGGCTTAAAATACTTTTTATCGCAAGTCTCTTTGCTTTCTTTGGCATGGTATAGGAAAAATCCCTTGGCTTGGGACCGAATATAACACCGCCGCCTACAAGGACAGGACTCTTTTTATCACCCCGGCGCGCACGGCCAGTTCCCTTCTGCTTGTAAGGTCTGGCATTTGAACCGTTAACCTCACTCCTTGTTTTGGTGCTGGCATTTCCCTGTCTTTTATTGGCAAGCTCATTATTTATGGCATACCAGATAAGGTCTTCATTGACAGGAAGGTTGAACACTGCATCCGATAATTCAATGCTCCTTAATTCCCTGCCGTCTATTGAATACACTTTCCCATTCATATTTTTACCCGTTATCCTTAGCCGCCTACTTTTTTACCGCAGACCTGATTACAACAAGTCCTTTATTTATTCCAGGAACAGTACCTCTTACAAGAATGAGCTGCTTTTCGGTATCTATTTTTTCTACCTTAAGGCTCAAAACTGTTACCTGTTCCCGGCCCATACGTCCAGGCATTTTCTTGTTCTTGAATGTCCTGTGGGGATAGGTGTTCTGTCCTGTAGAACCGCCTACGCGGTGGAATTTTGAACCGTGAGTAGACCGGCCGCCGCCGAATCCATGACGCCTAACAACTCCTTGGAAACCTTTCCCTTTGGAAACACCAACAACATCTACATACCGAATTCCTTCAAAAACCTCTGCCCCAAGAGTGTCCCCGGCATTTACCTCTTTTTCGAAATCCCGGAACTCCCGAATGGTTCTCTTTGGAGTCATTCCCTCCGGAAACTGTCCAGCATAGGGCTTGGATGCCTGCTTACAATCGTCTACACCCAGGACAACAGCTTTATATCCGTCTTTTTCCTCGGTTTTTTGGGTAATGACAGTATTAGGCTCTATACGTACAACTGTTACAGGCACTAAATTACCTATATCGTCAAAAACCTGAGTCATTCCTACTTTTCTGGCCATCAGCCCTAACATAATACGCTCCAGTACAAGCTATTTAGCTATGCCAAACAGCACTATTGCTTAATTTCTACATCCACACCGGCAGGAAGTTCAAGTTTCATGAGAGAATCCATTACCTCCGGAGAAGGACTAATAATGTCGATCAGCCGTTTGTGTGTTCTCATTTCAAACTGCTCCCGGGACTTCTTGTTGACATGGGGAGAACGGAGAACAGTCACCTTGTTAATTCTGGTGGGAAGGGGAATAGGTCCTGTAACCTTGGCTCCCGCCTTCTGCACGGTCTGCACAATTGACTTAGAACTCTGATCCAGCAATTCCACATCGAAACCGCGTAATCGTACGCGAATTCGTTCCTTAGCCATTAATCCTCCAAAAAATGACAAACGCTCGAATCCTTATTCAGGACTCAAGCGTTCAACAAACACTTAACTTATAATTTCTGTTACCTGACCGGATGCGACTGTTTTGCCGCCTTCACGGATGGCGAAACGAAGTCCCTGTTCCATCGCTATTGGATGGATAAGTTCTCCGATTATCTCTGAATTATCACCAGGCATTACCATTTCTTTACCTTCAGGAAGCTGTACTGTTCCTGTAATATCAGTAGTTCTGAAATAGAACTGGGGCCGATAACCGCTAAAGAACGGGCTGTGGCGTCCACCTTCTTCCTTGGAAAGACAGTAGATCTGACCCTTAAACTTACTGTGAGGAGTAATTGAACCGGGTTTTGCAAGAACCTGTCCCCTTTCAACTTCCTTCTTGTCTATACCGCGGAGAAGAGTACCTACGTTGTCACCAGCATGACCTTCGTCCAGAAGTTTATTGAACATTTCAATACCGGTAATAACGGTCTTCTTGGTGGGTCTGATACCAACAATTTCTACTTCCTCGTTAAGCTTGAGAACACCCCGCTCAATTTTACCGGTTACTACTGTACCGCGACCCGGGATTGTGAAGACATCCTCAATCGGCATGATAAAGGGTTTGTCAGCATCACGGACGGGATCGGGGAAATAGGAGTCCATTGCATCAAGCAGTTCCTGGATACATTTACAGTTTTCGGTGTCTATTTTGTCATTAAAGAGATCTTCCATGGCTTTGAAAGCCGAGCCCTTAACGATGGGAATCTCGTCGCCAGGGAAACCATTGGCGGTAAGAACTTCTCTGACTTCTGCTTCGACCAGTTCAACAAGTTCCGGATCGTCTAGCAGATCGATCTTGTTAAGGAACACCATCATGTTGGGAACGCCTACCTGCCTGGCCAGAATGATATGCTCTCTGGTCTGGGGCATGACTGAATCCGGTGCAGATACAACAAGGATAGAACCATCCATCTGGGCGGCACCAGTGATCATGTTCTTGATATAGTCAGCGTGGCCGGGGCAGTCGATGTGGGCATAATGCCGCTTATCTGACTGGTACTCCAGGTGCCGGGTATTGATAGTTATACCACGAGCTTTCTCTTCCGGAGCATTGTCAATCTGGTCATAAGACATGACTTTATCGCCGAACTTCTTGCCGCAGTAAGCGGTGATGGCGGCGGAAAGGGTTGTTTTACCATGGTCTACGTGACCTATGGTTCCGACATTCATG
>Ga0099364_10006493_pt1 | contig 17018 bp, 16 predicted proteins | sample TergutTh196P3_FD_73070 | JGI IMG/M metagenome (GOLD analysis project Ga0099364, IMG submission 73070) | Microcerotermes parvus P3 segment gut microbial communities from Pointe-Noire, Republic of the Congo - Th196 P3 | ecosystem: Host-associated > Arthropoda: Insects > Digestive system > Gut ... | reverse complement strand
ATATAACCCCTCACCAGCTTTCCGAAACCTTATCGAGACAAAAATATGGGAAACGTGTGCCGGAAAACTTTGTGAATTTGAGACCAAATAAATGAACATAACGACTAATAGTTCCGAGAGCGGCGATAATCACACCTCGCCGCTCTCTGGAACGTTCTTTCGCATACGAGGTTAAAGCATACACAGCAATAAAAATGCCATGATTACTCCAAGTACCCCGGCAATGCACTTATGAATCACAGATGTTTTTAAACGGCTCCAATTATCGAAGAACCAAAAATACGTGTAAGACGCGAAACTAAAAAACATCCACCAACCTGCGGGCAAAAGAAGTACACCTCTGAACGGCACGTCAATTTCATCCAATCTAAAAGCGCCGGATAATCCGAACCAGTAAGTGACCGTTGCAAGGATACCTGTGATTGAAACCGACACTATATATCCCCTTATGACAAAAAACTCATTCACCGATGACATCACTTCTCTTGTTTTTTCCGCGATGTTCTCGCCCATGTCGGCGCCTATCCGTGCCGCGCCTTCACCTAAAATCCTCTCAACCGAGTATTCAAGCGAATCTTGTATCTTTTCCTCAAGAACGGCAATTTCATCGAACTTTTTCGTCATTGTATTCTCGTGGAGCTTGAAGACCAGCAGCAGATACAGAAAACTATGCAAGTCCTTCATCCCCAATACATCCGCTATTCGGTAAATTTCGAACTGTTCCTCGTCATTCAAAGGACGCTTTAAAATTTCCTCTGCGGCAAGCAGGGTTTTTTCGTCGAGATTAGCCATGTTAATAACCCGCTTCTGTGTGATTCTCGGAGATTTCGCTGAACTCCCCCGTGCTCTGGAACATTTCGTACACCTGATTGCGCCATGACAAAAAACTCTGCCCGGCAAAAGCGCCGAGAGTATCTACCGTTTCGAGAATCGTTTTGCCGCCGGTGTAGAAATCATCCGCGATTATATCGGCGAGTGCGGGAAAATCCAGGGTTTTTGTTATGCGTTCAATGAGTTTATCGGATTTATCCAGGTAGTTTGCGTAAAGCGTGAAATCCTCGGGTTCGCCGAAATAGACGTTACGAATTGGATAAACCGGGCCGAAAAAGATGTAATCCAGGAAATCCTCCAACAACATTATCGAATCCTTCTGTCTGTTCATCGGCCACAAAGTAACGAAATTGTAGGGTACACCTCCGCTTTCCAATACCACCGCGAAATTCCGTCCGTTCTTGCGTATGCCGAGATTACTTCGGGCAGCGCTGTTTACGACAAACAAAGTATCGGAACTTTTCTCGATGACTTCGGACATCAATATCCAGCCCTTTTCATTTTCGTCGAGGATAACATTCGTTATGGGGATTTTTCCTTTATATACGCGTCCGACGTCGGGGTTGGATTCATCGGTCTCGATCAAGTGGATTGTTTTTTGCTCGCCGTACCGGTCGATTAGAAATTGTACGAGCGTCATAGAAACCATGCTCTTGCCTACGCCGCCCTTGCCGCCGCCTATGTAAAAAATTGTGTCCTTCATATTACAGGCTCTCCTTTCAAATCAGACAATCGTTAGTATTCAAAGCTCCCGTCGTGAAACTTCTTTATCGCTTGACTATCGTTTTTACCGTCGTTGCCGATCTGTTTTTTGGATCTCCCGGCTTCATTTTCGATAACGTTTTTTTCGTTATCTGCGGCGATATGCTTATTGCTGGATGCGGCTGATTCTTTTCCCTTACCGTCGCCTATTGGATTATTGCCGCCGGATATTTTGGCCGTCCTTTCCCTTCTTTCAAGTTCTCTTTTGAAAGCCCTTCGGAAACTGTACGGGCTCGCGCTTTTCGGCAGTAACCCGTCGTTTTCCATAACCTTGCAGATTGCCGTCATGCTGAATCCTTCCTTACGCAGCGCCGATATTTCCCGGAAAGCCGCGTAGACTACTTTGGAGTAGGAATATGCCGATCCATACTTGCCGGGTGTTTCGGTTTCTCTCACACGCTGAACTAAATTGCTTATTCTTTCCATTTCTTCATCCGCATCCATGAAGATCACCTCCCTTCAAAAAGAAAATAACACCCGTTTTGCGGCGAAGTGATAAAAAATTAGGAAGGTGTCCTCTTTCAAGTCTGTATCAGGTTTCATTGACCCCATAGCGGATTCTTTGGAGTTTTTTTCTGTCCTGTTGACCTCTTTATGATACTTTTGTGGGTTGTTTGTCCTGATATGTGTGCTTTTGCGGTTTTATTACGGCCTCTTGACCCGTTTCCGTAATGTTTTCGGCCCGTTTGCGGCTTCATGGTTCATTAAAGGTTTCTTCGCTGTGTTTTTCCGGTTTCCGTTGACCCCATAAAGGTTCGTTTGAGTTACGTTATCGACCCGATGACACTCTACCGATCCCTTTACGGATTCCTTTCGGATTCTTGTCTTCATTGCGGTCTGTTTGCGACCTTTTTACGACCCAACGGTTTTTTTACGACCCGTTTTTGACCCCATCGTCTGAGAGGGTATCATAAAGAACTGGACAAGCTGGCGCTTGTCGGACACAAGTCTATCGACTTATGCCCGCCAAGCACCCGCTTGCCCCTCCGGGGAAGATTACGCAATCGGCGGCCTGCGGCCTTCTCTCGCTTTGTATCTGGTGATTTGTTTGCAGGAGGCGTTATAAAGCATAGGCCAATGACACAAAAAGAGTGATAATACTTTTACACATATTGGGGAGGCGCAAAGCTGATAAAGAACGAGGAGGGGTTCGTCAAGGAAAATAAAGTGGGAATCGTTGAAAAACTGGCTATGTCTGTTGACGAAGTGGAGGCTTACGCCTTTAATTACTCTGAAAGCGTTTGATATTTCCTAAAAGCAAGGCGAGATCGTCATCGTTCAATGTTTTCAGCCCATCCATCGTTTCTTGAAGCAAGGCGGGATTTTTTTGTTTTTCATCAAAAAAGTCTCGGGGAGTTATGCCGAAATATTCGCACATATACAGAAACTCCTTCAACGACGGCATTGCCCGCCCGGACGTAATACTTTGAACATAACTCTTGCTATGTCCCATGTCGGTACTCATTCGATACTCGGAAACGCCTTTTTTTAGGCGTAATTCGGTTATTCGGTTTCGGATAAAAATTTCGTCCACGGCGTCGATTCTCCCCTGAGAATATTTTGCGCCGTTTTGAACGGTAATAATAACGCTTATATTACCGATTATATTTGCATTATACCGATATAAGCGGTATAATTTACGATAAATAAACTTATTACAGCGGTAGAAATAGCACGTGATTAGGCTATGCAAAAAGTAAACAGATATGGGTATAGGCTATACGCAAATCTTTCATCGGCAAAATTTGAAACCCACTAAGATGTTCGATGAGTGAAACGGAATTTGCGAATAACATAGTGTTAAAATAACACTTGGAATTTATCAAGTGTACTCAAAAGGTGTGAAGCCGAAATGAAAATAGAGTTGCCGCAAATAAACGACGATGCGTGGGAGAAGCTCGAAAAATCCTCTTTTTCGGTACAGGAGTTTTTGAAAACACTCGAACTATTCGATTCGATCCGCCATATCGCCGGAGCCTCCGATTTTTCCAACGAAGTTTATGCGAACTTTCATAATCTCAGGCAATTGGCGGAAAGAGTCTTTAAAGAAGGACACCGCGAGAGCGCCAGCGAAATGTTCTTTGAAATTTCCTGCATCGACGATTTGATGATAGACCTTGAGGAATGGGTCGAAGCTATCCGTGAGGCGTTAGCCGACCTCGACATGTTAAGACCGGAGAACTTGTCGGAAGTTGACGGTGAACGCAGAAAAAACTACCGAAGAAAATATGGTTATACTCGCGAGCAATGAGATTTGCAGAATTCAAGCAGAAGCAGATTGACAGTCCAAGAGAGGATGTCCCCCCTCTTTTTCCTTTTACGATGAAACCTCTTCCGTCTTTCCTCTGATGTACGTATTTGTGTAAAATGAATATAACAACTGCGTAAACATGACGCACCAAATCAACGGTTCACAGAGTATCACGCCGAGGTAGCCAAACGCAGGCACCAGAAAAAATGCGAATACTATCTTGGTGCCGAATTCGATAATGCTTGAAATAAGCGGGACGATTTTTTCCCCGATACCCTGGAGTGCGAAACGAAAATTCAAAAGCATACCGAGTACAAGATAAAACGGAGCGTTTATCCTTAAATACCGCGCGCCATTCTCAATAACAATGCTTTCGTTCGAACCGGAGAACAAACGCATCAGAGAAGGCGCGGCAAACATCAAAACAGTTGATATAAACACTCCCCATACCACTGCAATGGTATTCGCGTAACACACACCCTTTCGAATTCGGTCAAGCTGATTTGCTCCCTTATTCTGCGACACGAAAGTGGACAGGGCAATTGGTAACGTAGCAATCGGCAGCATACTAAAGCTATTGAGTTTCCTTGCGGCCAAATGCCCAGCAATTACAAGATATCCCAATCCGTTTATCGCGCGTTGAAGCACCACAGATCCCAATGTCACAATCGACATCATAAAACCCATCGAAAAACCTTGTGCCAAAAGCTCCTTGTACAACTCGGGATTAAAGCTGAAATGTTCACTGCGGGGTACGAGTATAGGGCAGTGCTTGAAGATATATACCAAACATAACATCGCCGAGACGCCCTGCGCCGCCACAGTTGCCGCCGCCGCGCCACGAACGCCCATATTGAGCTGCGTGATAAACAGAATATCAAGCACTATGTTTAGTAATGACGAAAAAATCAGGAACAAAAGCGGCATAGCGCTGTTGCCTATAGCTCTCAATAGTCCCGCGCATAGATTGTAAGTAAAAAGCACGAATGCAAACGCGATCAGTATCGAGATATATGAATGCGCCTCGTTTATTATATTTTCAGGTGTGTTGAGCAATTTAAGAAGCGGCATTAAAAATATGCCGGCGATAACCGAAATGAAAATTGTAAGCAAGCATCCCGACACAACCGTCCCGGCAACCGTTTTTTTGAGCAAATCTTGATTTCCCGCGCCGTAACTACGCGCCACAACGATGCTGAAACCGCCTCCAACGCCAATGGCAAAACCAACTAGCAACTCGAATATCACCGCGCTTGCACCAATTGCGGCGAGGGATGTTTCGCCCAGGAAATACCCCACTATCACCATGTCGGCTGTATTGTAGAGCTGTTGAAATATGTTGGACAGAAACATTGGGACTGCGAAAACCAGCAAAGATTTCAATATATTGCCGTGAAGCAAGTCACATTTCAACTTAACGATTTATAACACCAACTTTCATTACCAATGATTCACCAAAAACCTTATTTGCCGCACAGGATTTTTCCAGTTTTCCTTCTTCGGTTCTTTTGCGTGATACGGCCCTTTAAAAAATGGTAAGGGCACACTCAATCATCGTTTCCACGCTAAAAAAGCGAGAGACCTGAATTTTTTTTCAACCCCTCGTTTGCTTCATACGATTTTTCCAAGCTCCATCAAAACGCGCTCGGAATAAGTATTCCGATATTAGATGCGGCGCGATTTTGATACCGTGATTTCGTTCAAGAATCTCAGACATCTCCACGGTGCTCATTATGCCTTTGCTCATTATTTCCTTAATTATCCTGATGTTTTGTTTGTCCATGCTCACAGTCTCCGATTGTAGAAAATTGCCAAATGTGCAAAGTTCTTTCTTTGCTTTTTACATACCACCGCTTAGAGTGTCGAACGAATAATCATCTTTCTTAGAAAACTGCTTCCATTTTACGATGTCTTTCTTAGGAGATTATTCAAAAACCGTTGCGGCCCAATCGTAATCAATAATCAGCAGAACCCAGCATGAACGCATGGGTGGAGGGTAAACAACGATCATTTTGCTTTCCATCATTATCCCTCCCCCTATGCTGATTCATACAGTGTAATATCACCACTCAACCTGATCGAAGCGTAAATCTTTATAGTAATACTCCCTGTCGTGTTCCGTGATCTCTCGCAATACTTTGCATGGATTGCCCACGGCTATCACATTGGCCGGTATGTCTTTCGTTACTACGCTGCCCGCGCCGATCACGCTGCCCTTGCCGATTGTAACGCCGGGCGCGATGATCGCGCCGCCGCCGATCCATGCGTCGTCTTCTATTACCACCGGCAGGGCGAACATACCGCCTTCCCTGCGTTTGTCGGGATGTACGGGATGGTTTGTTACCGCTATAGTTACATTGGGGCCGAACATCACATAATTCCCAATCGTCACCTTGTAGTCGTCTACCACGGTAAGGCCGAAATTGATGTAGATATAATCCCCTAGCATGGTGTTACTACCATAGGACATATAAATCGGCGGCTCCATCCATACATGATCGCCCATTGCCCCGAAAAGCTGTTTCATTAATTTTAACCTGCCCTCAAGGTCTTCGGGGTGCAAACGATTGATTTCCCAGCAGAGGCTTTTTCCGCGTTGCCGGGCGCGGGCCAGTTCTGCCGCTTCTTCAGGGTAATGTTCGTCGTCGTCGGTAAACAGTTGGCAGTGAGCCATTCGCTCTTTGATAGTCATTATGTTTTCCTCCTCGTTACTTGAAATATTTTTTCAACAAACCGGACGCCATCTCCGACGTAAACCGTGAACGCACCTTGCTCAACGACCCGCTCGTTGTGCTGATTTATGAGCGACAGACCATCCATAGGCAGATTCAAAATGACCTTTTTACCTTCACCCGCTTTAAGTGGCACGCGCTCAAAAGCCTTGAGTTGTTTCACCGGCGTCAGTACCGATGAAACCATGTCCCGCACGTACCACTGCACGACCGCCACCCCGTCTGTTTCGGAACGGTTGGTCACATCCACGGTAAAACGTACATCCACCTCACCGGTATTCACTTCATCCTTACACTCAAGATTCACAAACTCAAAATCAGAGTAACTTAGTCCATATCCGAACGGGTACAGCGGTTCTCTTGGCAGGTCGACATATTTCTCCCCATGCCAGCCGGGAAGTTGATTGTAATAAACCGGTAATTGGCCGACATGCTGTGGGAAAGTTATGGGCAGTTTAGCCGAAGGGTTGACATCCCCGAAAAGGATTTTTGCGACGGAACGTCCTCCGAACATGCCGGGACAGAATGTCCAAAGCATAGCGTCGGCGTTGTCTTTAGCCCAGTTAATGAGCAGAGGCTTGCCGGAAACGCCTACTACAACCAGCTTGTGTCCAGCGTTTTTCAAAGATTCCAGCATTTTCTGCTGTGGCTGCGGAAGATCAAGGTTCGCCCTGTCTTTTTCCTCGCCGTTCAAATCCGGGTCGTCGCCGATAACGGCAACGACAACTCCGGCGTTTTCGCAGAGTTTTAGCATATCATCAAAGCGGAGATTCTCATCGTCTTTGTTCCATTCAATCAGTACCGACTGGATATTCTCGCTCTCGGCAATCTCACGAATACCATCCCAAATTGAGATATGTATGGATTCTGGTTTTCTGGTGTAATCTGAAATCGGACCGGGATGGGTAAAGAAAGACCAATCCCCATATTGCGACACGATATTGTGCGCGTTAGGCCCGACCACGACGATCTTTTTAATATCTTTTGACAAAGGCAGCGTATTATCCCTGTTTTCCAGCATCACAACGGTTTGGTTAGTGAACTCGGAGTTTAACTCCAAGTGTTCGCGGCAGGCCATGACAGGCTCAGTGACGTTGTAAAAGTGGTTTCTTTTCTTCTCGTCAAACAAGCCCATTTCCAGCTTGACCTTGAGTATCCTTAACACGGCTTCATCGATCAGACTAACATCAAGATCGCCCGACTCGATTATTGATAGTGTCGCGTCGTATGAGCCGGGAGTACACATCATCATGTCATTTCCAGATTCGATAGCGAGCTTCACAGCTTCACGCAAATCGGAAACGATAAATTGCTGGTTCATCATGCGTCCGACGTTATCCCAATCGGTCACGACAAAACCTTCGAAGCCCAGTTCGCCTTTCAGTACGTCGCGGAGCATCCACTTATTTGCCGTGCAAGGCAGTCCACCGATGGTGTGATAGGCGGTCATGATAGTTTTACAACCTGCATCGACCGCCTTTTTAAACGGCGGCAGGAATATCTCCCGTAATTGTCGCTCCGTGACCGAAACATCATATGAATCACGTCCACCCGTGCTTTCCCCGTGAGCCATATAGTGCTTTGGGCAGGCAATCACGCCGGTATCTTCCCGGAGTTGTCCGTCTCCCTGATAGCCTTTTACCAGAGCCGCGGCCAGTTCCCCTGACAACAGTGGATCCTCTCCGAATGATTCATCGACCCTTCCCCAGCGTGTATCACGTCCTAAACACAGAACAGGAGAAAATACCCAATGCAGGGCGTCCTCGATTACTTCACGCGCCGATATCTCGCCTGCGCGTTTCACCATTTCTGGATTCCAAGAAGCAGCCATACCAAGCTGGCACGGAAAAATGGTTGCGGCGGGGTTCAGGGCATGGCCTCTTATACAGTCGATACCGAAAATCACAGGGATGCCTAACCGGGTTTCCATTGCAATATCTTGAAGCCGTTGGGCATCGTTACCCATCACGTGCAAGAACGACCCAATCCCTCTTTTTGCCCACATAACTCTTTCTTCTTCGGTCAAATGGACGTAGGATAACTGCGTCATTTGCGCGACTTTCTCTTCAAGTGTCATTCGCGCAAGGAGTTCGTTCGCTTTGTCACTTACTTGCTGTTTTGTCATAATAACTATCCCTCCAATGAAATTTGTATACGATAAGAGCAATCAATCGCGTACGAAATGATTTGTGTTTGCGGGTAAGCAACGCTTTTTACTGATATAGTCATTTTCATAGCGAAATTGCTCATTCTCATTAAGATAAATCCCTTGTGATATTTTTAAGCCACCGATATTGACGGAAACGGAACACTGCGGCGGGAAGTTTGATGAACTCATCAAGGCAGATCACAATGTACAGGATCATCGGTTCCACGCGCCACACAAAAGCACATACGAAACCTAATGGCAGGATGATACCCCACATGGCAATCGTATCGCACCAAAACCCGAATTTGGAATCGCCGCCCGCGGGGAATATGCCTCCTATAACGGTGGAGTTCAATGATTTACCGACGCAATAATACGCGCACACATAAAGCATCCCATTCAAATAGTTATGCGCGGTGTCGTTCAGACTCACGACACGGAAAATCAGCGGCTTGAACAGCAGGATCGATCCCCCGGCTAATACGCCGAAAAACAGCGCGTATACATATAACCTGATTCCGGCTTTTTTTGCCGCTTGTATATCGCCGCCGCCCAGGAATTTTCCCACAAGGATGCTTCCGCCTCCGGCAATACCGCCGCACAGTACAACGGCCAGATTTTTTACGACCCCGGCAATGGAGTTGGCGGCAACCATATCCGAACTTACATGACCGATAATGGCAGTGGTAGCCGCCACAGCGCATCCCCATACGATAAAATTTGCCTGAACGGGAATTGTGTACCGCAGGTAGTCTTGCAAAAGTTGTTTTTGCGTACTGTCGCGTTTTGGCAGGCTGAAACGAATATTGCCCTGCTTTGTTGAATGAATGACACAGCATATCAGCTCAATACAACGGGCGGTCACGGTTGCGGCAGCAACTCCGACAACAGCTTTATCAGGCTGGCCTGGGAACAACACGAAGATACACACAGCGTTCAACGCGATGTTCAACAAAAGAGAAGCCGAGCTCGCGGCTGCGCTGAAACGTGCTTTTTCCATACTTCTCGCTACGCTGAGATACATTTGCGACAAGCTCATGGCTAGATAGGAAAACGAAACCGCCCGTTGGTATTTCATCCCGAATGCGATAAGTTCCGTATCATTTGTGAAAATTCGCATCAAGGCATCCGGGAAGCATCGCGAAGCAAAGAAAAACAAGAGTGATATAAAGACAGAAAACATACAAGCCGTGCTTAAAACTCGCCGTATCACTCCGGGTTCGTTTTTGCCCCAATATTGGGCGGTAAGTATGCCCGCACCAGTGGACAGTCCGAAATAAAACAGCGTCAGCACAAAGGTTATCTGACCTGCAAGGGATACTGCTGACATGACCAACTGGCTTAATATGCCGAGCATTAAGATATCCGCTGCGCTTACGGCAGCCGAGATCAAATTTTGCAGTGCGATGGGGATTACAAGCGTGACCAGAGAACGTTTAAAATCAATGTGTCTTTCCATGCCGCATACCTCCCCCCGCAATTATTTTTTCATGGCCTATACTATAAATATTGTAATAACAACCTTTTGATATTTCCGTAATATTAGTATAAAATACTGTTAAAATCGTATTTGCTGTTTCCGTGCCGACACGAAATCCCACGGCTCGTGGATCTTCGGCACGTCGTTAATGAGGCGCCTTGTGTACTCCGCCTGCGGGTTCAGGATTACGCTGTCGGCCGATCCGTGCTCGACGAATTTCCCGCGCTCCATGATATAGACCGTATCGGATACATAGTAGGCGAGCCCGATGTCGTGCGTAATAAATACGATCATCATGCCCGTTTCGTTGCGCAGGTTCAAGAGCATGTCGAGTATCGTCGCGCGCGAGCAGGCGTCGATCATCGAGGTCGGTTCGTCGGCGAGCAGTATCTGCGGGCGGAGCAGGAAGATACGCGCGATCATCAGGCGCTGCATCTGACCGCCCGAAAGCTCGAAGGGATACTTGTTCGTGAGCTCGTCGAATTTGAGATTTACGAAGCCGCATGCCTCGGTCATCATTTCGATTTTTTTATCGCGGGGTATGAAGCGACCGCCGCGCATGTGGATGCAGTCGAGCAGAACCGTGTCTATCTTTTTGAATATGTTGTACGAGGAGAACGGGTCCTGGAATATCGCTTGGATGCCCTTCCAGTATTCCTTCATCTTTTTGTTTGTGCCGATGTCGCGCTTTTTTCCCATGAACAGTATCTCGCCTGTGCTCACGCTCGTGAGGCCGAGGAGCATCTTGCCCAGCGTCGTCTTGCCGCTGCCGGACTCGCCGACGATAGAAACGAGCTCTCCCTTGCGAAAATCGAAATCCACATGGTCGACCGCGACCGTCTTTTTTCCGCCGAAGCCGAATATTTTCGTTACGCCCGTTCCGGAGAGACAGGTCTCTTTTTCATTGCTCATCACGATACGCCTCCCTGAGCTGAGTTTCGGACATGACGCAACGTATGCCCCGCGTTTCGCTCATGTTGGAAAATCCGACGGTCTGCGCCCGGCAGACCGGTTCGGCGTATTTACACCGGTCGGCGAAGCGGCATCCCTCCGGTGGATTTTTCAGATTCGGCGGTGTCCCCGGAATTGCCGCGAGCTTGACGCCGCGCGTCCCCTCCTCGGGGACGATTATTGAGCCGATGAGCCCCTTGGAGTAGGGGTGCATCGGGTCGAATATCACTTCGTGTGCCGTGCCCTTCTCGACGATCTGCCCGGCGTACATGACGACGATTTCGTCGGTCACGTTATAGAGTAGCGGCAACTCGTGCGTGATGAAGAGCATCGCCTTTATCAGCCCCATGTTCATCATGTCGTCGATCATCCTGATGACCATTTTCTGGCTTGTGACATCGAGAGCAGAGGACGGTTCGTCGGCGATCAGTACCTTCGGCGTCAGGATCGTGGAGATGGCTATGACCGTGCGCTGCTTCATGCCGCCCGACAGCTCCACCGGAAATTTTTTAAGCGTGTCCACGGGCAGGTTCAGCAGCTCGAAACGCTCGCGAGCGAGCTCGTAAATCTCTTTCTTCCTGGCTTTCGGGTCGTGCGCTTGCACGACGTCCTCAATGAAGCTGATAATTTTCCGCGTGGGGTTGAGCGCGTTCATCGCGGCCTGCGGGATATAGGCGATCTCCGTCCCGAGAATATCACGGCGCACGTTGTCGGGGTCCATGCCCGAAATGTTGTGTCCGTCGATGATAATGTCACCCCTTGTGTAGTGTAGCGGCGGGAAGTAGTAACCCATCAGGCTCAACGCGAGCGTGGACTTCCCGCAGCCCGATTCGCCTGCTATACCGAGCGATTTGCCCTCCTCAACCGTTAGCGATACGTTGTCCACGGCGTAGACGTTCTCCCCGAAGCGCGTTATGTATTTTGTCGTGAGGCCGTTTACTTCAAGCATAATTTTTCTCATGAGTACCCTCCTTACGACCTCAACTGTGGATTGAATATTTGATCCAGCCCGGTATTCATCAGATTAAGCGAAAAGGAGATCAGCGCGATTGTCATGATAACGGGGTAATAAGCCCACCACGCGCCGTTCAGGTGTGCCGCGTACAGCATCGACCAGTTCATCATCAGCCCGAGCGTGGGCACCTCCGTGGTTCTCGGCCCAAGCCCCAGCATCGAAAGCTGCGCTTCGGCAAGGATTGCCGTGGAGATTTGCAGTATAAAGGCCATGACTACGTACGAGGCTATGTACGGCAGTATATCGGTTATGATTATGTGCGCTAGGCTGTGCCCTGATAGTTTGCTGAGATTAACGTGGTCGCGGTTACGGAGGGATATTACCTGCGAGCGTACTGAGCGCGCGGTCCACACCCACGACGTGAAACCAATGACTACCGCGACGGTCACTGCGCCTCGCTGCCCCTGCCCGATGCTGTATGAGATCAGTATGAGCAGGACGAAACTTGGGATAACGGTGAATATATTGCAAAAGAACATGATGATATCGTCGACGATCCCGCCCACGTAACCTCCGAGCAGCCCGAGGGTAAGCCCGATCATCGTTGCGACCGACCCGGCAATCAGCCCAATCCATATGGATGTGCCTATGGCTGACACAAGCTGCTTGAGCATGTCGCGCCCGAAGTTGTCGGTCCCCAGAGGCAGGAAGCGGACGTTCGCGACTTGGCTGACGTTGACATAATCGGTATCCTTTACAGTTCTCAGGTGCATAAATTCGCCCGTCGCGAGGTCGGGTTTCATGACCTGCATGTCCTCAGTATCGAGAAGGCCGTCCAGCTTTACGTCGAGACGCTGAAAGAACTGGCGTCTCGCCGTCGTCATGTTTCCTACCCTGATCGAGTTGTCGTAGTTAGTGGACCAAAGAGCGAGCAATGCCTCCGTGTCCTCGATGTCGATATCTTCCTCCTGGACGCCGTAGAGCGTAAGCCACTCTCTCATACTCTCCCGGTCCTCGGGAAGCAATCTGTAGTCGATCCGTTTTTTAGCCGCATCGCTCAGTTTGAGCGTATAGGTGGTTTGGGTGTTGATGCTGTCATACACCGATACATAAATTCCGGGCCTGAAAAAAGTGCCGAGCCCGATCATCTCCAGCGGATTGCCGGGGACGAACAGCGGATAGATCATTATAAAGAGCAGCATACCGAAAAATATTACAAACCCGACTACAAATCTGGGCGTACTGAAAACTTTCCGCAGCATGTTTTTCATCCTCGGCTTCCCTCCTTACTCTATCTGTGCGGCTTTGACCCTTGGGTCGATAAAACCGTATATAATGTCTAAAATAAAGACCGCTGTCAGTACCATGAGGGTGATGATGAGCGTCGTTGCGGAGACGAGCGGGTAATCGCTCCTTAAAATCCCCTGCATCAATATGGTTCCGAGGCCGGGATACGAGAAGATGATCTCAGCCACGAGCGCGCCGCCTACCATAGTGCCGAGCGCGAGCGCAAGTCCGGTTATTTGCGGAAGCATCGCGTTGCGGAAGACATACAGCACTATTTTGTTGTCCTTGATCCCCATGAACCGGCTGTATTTCACATAGTCGGCGTTCAGTTCGTATATCGCCATAGAGCGCATTCCGATGGCCTGCCCTCCTATCGCGATGATCACGATGGACCAGAACGGAAGCTGGTAATGTCTGATGACCGATTTAATAAAAGTCCAACTGTAGTCGGGGAACAATTCACGCTCGTACCCGCCCCCGATGGGCGCGATTTTGAGGTTTATAGCGAATACGGTCAGCAGAATGACGGCCATTCCGAACGCCGGAATGCCGCTTACAAAGAGCGAGGTTGGCAGGAGGATTTTGTCGAAACCTTTACGCACATAAGCGGCCAGAGCCCCAAGGACGTTGCCGATTATCCAGCCCAATATGATGGCGGGAAATTGGAGGCATATCGTCCACGGAACGGCGTATCTCAGAACGTCCGACACGGGGCGCGGATACATGCTGAACGAAAAGCCGAAGTTGCCCTGAAGAAGGTTGCGTACGTAGATGACAAACTGCTCCAGCATTGACTTGTCTGTGCCGAATTCGCTCGCGTAGCGTTCATAGATCACACGCGTCATATCGGCATCGGCCATGCCTCCCGCAAGCCTCGACATGATTGACGTGACAGGATCGCCCGGCATGAGTCGGGGCAGGATAAAATTCAAAATAATCGCGGCTATTAGCGTGATAAAAAGCCACAGTACCTTTTTGCCGAAATATCTCCAGTAACCTCTCATGGGCCTCACTTCCGTTTAAGAAGCGGTCATGCTAAGCATGACCGCTTTGTTTTAGGTTCGGTTAATCCATCAACCTGATGTTGTAGAGGTCAGCGATTGCGTAGCCGTTGAGACAGTTCAACGGCGGAATGTTGTTACCGTCGCCCGCTTCCGTGAAGCCTGTCCACACGGATTCGTTTACGGTGTGGAACTGACCTGGGCGGTACATCAGCGAGAAGGACGGCACCTCGGTTAGATAGATCGTAACCGCTTCGGTGTATAACGCCTTCAGCACGTCCGGGTCGGTTTCGTGCGGGATGGCCGCGATGATCTCGTCGGCGCGCGAGTTTCTGTAATTGCCCCAGTTGCCGGCCCAGTTGTTGTCGGCGCCGATGAACTCGGAGCTCAGAAACTGGCGCACACGCATCCAAGGCATAGTCGGGGAGGCACCGTCAGGAGAGTACATGAATATATCGTACTCGGTCTGATTCGCCGCTGTAAAGACCGTCTGATAAACCTCCCACGAGGGGAAGTTGGTCGTGATGTCGATACCGATATCCTGACCGGCAGCAGCGACGATCTCCATCGCCGCCATCCAGTCCGTCCAACCTTGCGGACAGCAGGCGTTGTACTCAAGTTTCACGCCATTGAGCTCGCGCCAGCCGTCACCGTCGGTGTCTATGATACCAGCGTCGTCAAGCAGCTTCTTCGCGCCCTCGATGTCATTGCCTGCCCACTGGAGGTGTTTGACTGCCGCGTGGTCGAACGTTGCCTGTTCGCCAGCGGTCGGGTTCATCATCGAGCGCGGCACTTCGCTGAAGCTCGGGCTCTGATTGGTCATGGCATTTGCTATGATCGAGTCATAGTCGATCGCAAGGGCGATCGCCTTGCGTACAGTAACGTTGTCGAGCCCGTATGAAGCCATGTTGAACCACGCCGTGGGTATTGTAGCGGAAATGTGATAAGGTGCTTGAGGCAGGTATGTTGAGATCGGCAAGCCGTCCCTGAGCCACATATCCTGCACGTTCGGCATAAATTGCTGGTTTACGTCGATCTCGCCCGCCGCAAAAGCGACCTGAATGGCGGCATTGTCAGAGAGAATCGGATGTCCCAGGTATTTCGGCACAGGCAGTTTGCCCCACATCGAGGCGTCTTGGCCCCAGTAGTTATCGTCGCGAATAACAATAACCTTGGCGCTGTCCGCAAAGAATGGCTTGTATGGGCCCGATCCCACAACGTCGTCTGCAAAATCATTGAGTACCGCGACCGCTTCGTTGCCATTGCGCTCCTCGACGGCTTGCAGCCACGCCTTTTGCAGCACATAGGGCTGCATGAGGTAGGTTAGCGTTACCAAGGGATTAGCGGACTTTCCATCCACCAGAACGCTCTTGATGACCACCGTGGATTCGTCAACAGCTTCGACGGCTTCAACAAAATCCGCGAATTGGAGACCTTGGTTGGTCTGATACTTCGCGTTGACCTCGAATGTATAGGCTACGTCCTCGGCAGTTACTTTGGTTCCGTCGCTCCACCTCGCTGCGGGCTTGATCTTGACGGTGATTTCAGTCATGGCACCGTTCCATTGGTAGTCGCCGTCGGCGAGTAATGGAATGAGCGCGCCGTCGAGCGGGTTATACATGTACAGTGTTTCCCATAACGGAACGCGCGTGCCTCTGGATATCTGCTCAAAGATTAACGCGTTGTTCGGAGCCCCGAGGGGATTCCAACTGGCAATCGGCCCCCACTGCAGACCGCCGACATACAGAATTTCATTCCTCGGCAGATCGGCGTCAGACGCCGAAGTACAGACAGCCATGCCCATAAGCATGAGCAGGCACAACAATAAAACGATCACTTTCTTCATGTACTGATTCCTCCTTAGATTTGGTTTGTGTTTTCAGGCATGTTTGCCCGCCATTGCCGAACATTTATTTCACCGCATAACGTTTGATGATTCGGGAAAAACACTCTGCCCGCATGGCGTGCAAACACCTTCCTGTCTGATAAAAAGAAATTTTTTGTGGTTGAGATGTTATATTTTTTATTTTAGTAACAATCTTTTGATATTTCTATAATAATCGTATATAATACTGTTAAAATAGTATTTAATTAATGGGGAGCTACACATTATGACACTTGAGATTTTTTCGGATATGTCTGAACGACTGAACTATAATTTGCCTGGCTTCCCGTTGTATGTGCGCAGAGGAGAACTGCGTAATTTTGTCAAATATGCCGCCGCCTGCCATTGGCATCCTGATTTGGAGTTTATTCTTGTATTGGACGGCGCTATGGATTATTTCGTAAATGGTCGGATACTTCATATGGATGCGCGCGAAGGGATATTCGTCAACAGCAAGCGGTTGCATTACGGGTATTCCCAAGATAGCTCCGATTGTTCTTTCCTTGTTGTCGTAGTTCACCCCTCACTGTTAAGCGGTGAAACTCATATCGGCAAAGAATATTTTGACTCGAAGTTTGGTTCCGAAACCGAAGACTATATACTGCTCACCGATCATAACAGATGGCAAAGCGAAGCGCTCAAGGCGATCAGTCTTATATATGATGAAATGCACTTCAACGGAAGTAATCCCCTGCGCTTGATTTCGCAAATCACATCTCTTTGCGCCCATACAG
>Ga0099364_10006492_pt1 | contig 17018 bp, 13 predicted proteins | sample TergutTh196P3_FD_73070 | JGI IMG/M metagenome (GOLD analysis project Ga0099364, IMG submission 73070) | Microcerotermes parvus P3 segment gut microbial communities from Pointe-Noire, Republic of the Congo - Th196 P3 | ecosystem: Host-associated > Arthropoda: Insects > Digestive system > Gut ... | reverse complement strand
GGCTGCCATTGACTTTATTGTAATAACAGGTTTTTTTGCATGCCAGATTATACGATGAACTGTCTCAACTTCAATCTGCATAAGAAAACCGATGGCATTGTAAATCTGGATGTATGTTTCAACATCATATTCATTCTCATCGGCATATTGGATTACTTCCGGCATATGGGCTGAAAGACCCGGAATCATATCATTACTGCGGATCATTTCCAGGTAATCACTTATACGATCAATTTTCTTTGTATGTTTATTAAGGAGTTCTTCAACGCGATTATGAAGAGGCATAAAAATATCACAGCCAATATCCTTACAACGCTTCATATATGCATCGGCTTCTTTTCTGGCTTGAGCAGTATCACTTACATCAAAGATACCAAGCTGAATACAGTTAACTTTTTTCCCTTTACGATCCTGGGCAAGTTTAATGCCATCAACTAAAAATGGCGTTTCAACAATTAGCCCAATAATTGTATCCACCCCATATTCCAGATAAGTCTCAATAAGTTGAGCTACAGCTTCCTTCTCCTGGAAAAGTCCCTTTATATGCATATCTCTGGCTTTTGTTCTGTGTGAACCGCCAAGCACATTATTTGTTCCGATGATCATTCTGGAAATTGAAAGATCAGCTATTTTAGTTCTGGGGAATTCCGTATCATTCATTGTTATCTCCGTTTATCTCAATCATATCAGCTTTTATTCTGTAAGTCAAGGAAATAAATGTATGTCCTTGACTTACCAGTTTTGAAATGCGTAATATCGGTGAATAGGTAATTGCTTAAGGTCATTGATTGACAAATATACCTCTTAATAATATTATTAACTTATGGAGTTATATCTATGATGCAACGGGAATTCCCCATTTTAGAGTTTGATGAGGATAAAAACGCTTTTATAAGACCCTCAAATTTAATTCAGCCTATTGAAAATATACCAGAAAGGTGTATTTTATGTTTCTTCTCAGAAGCAATTGAAAAAATTATTACAGAGTATCCACATAAAATAATCTCTTATTTTAAATCAGAAGGAATAAATTATCCTCTGTATGAATTGGAATATAAGGGTGAAAAAGTTAACCTTATTCAAGCCTGTGTCGGGGCCCCTCTTGCGGCAGGCCAAATAGAGGAGCTTACAGCTATGGGTTGTAAAAAATTTATTGCATGTGGTATGTGTGGTGTTTTACAAAAAGAACTCGCTGTAGGGCATTTGGTTATTCCAGTTTCCGCAGTCAGAGATGAAGGTACTTCCTACCATTATATAAAACCTTCAAGGGAAATTATAGCAAACGAGCGAATAGTAAAAGTAATAGAAAATACATTATTGGAAAAAAACGTGCCTTATATAAAAGCAAAAACATGGACAACGGATGCTTTTTACAGAGAAACACCTCAAAAAATTTTACAACGGAAAGAAGAAGGATGTGTAACTGTTGAAATGGAAGCATCAGCATATTTTGCAGTTTCTCAATATAATAATGTAGAATTTGGGCAAATCCTTAGTTCCGGGGACAGTTTAGCAGGTGAAGAATGGGATAAAAGGAATTATAATCAAAGATCTGATATTAGAGAATATGTTTTAAGGCTTACCCTTGATGTTAGCTTAAAAATGTAAAGGCAAAATATACAAATTATTCAGTATTATCCTGCAGTGTAACACTGTTAGCTATAGCAAATGCTTTCAATTCCTGTTTATATTCTTCGAAAAACTTCTTTTCATTTTTCTTTGTATAAACAATAGGTGCTGGGGTTTGAGAACTGGTTATTGTAATTTTTTCTGAATCTACAAAGCGGAAAAAAGAAAAAACCTTGTATTTGTCAAACTGAATCCGTTGAATCTGGCTGGAAGATAAAGACTTTGAAACAAACCTTTTGCCTGATGGGAAAGACACATTGATCTCTGTTTTATCAAAATAAATATGACGAACTGCCACAATAATCATCTCCTGTTTTGATTTTTTACCCAGTTTACTCTATCACAAACCTCTTGATTTTACAAGTCCTAAGGTGTATTTTTAACCATGGAGAGGAGGTGTTATTTTGTTTGAGAATTATCATCAGCTTGCGGATTTTATAAAAGAAAAAGGCGTTAAAATGGTCGACTTTAAAGAGATCGATCTAGCCGGAAGATGGCATCATCTTTCCATACCTGTCGAAAGGTTTAATGAGGAGATATTTACAAAAGGTATAGGCTTTGATGGCTCAAGTTATGGTTTTTTAACAGTAGAAAAGTCCGACATGGTTTTTATACCTGATATTAAGAGCGCTTTCCTTGACCCTGTACCGGAAATTCCAACTATCAGTATGATAGGCGATATTTACAAGATCGATAAAGACGCTTACGAACGTTTTGAAGATGACCCCCGTTATGTGGCAGAAAAGGCTGAGTTATACCTTAAAGAAACAGGATTCTCGGATCTATGCCTCTTTGGCCCTGAATTTGAGTTCTACGTGTTGGATAATATGGAGTTCAGGGTTGATGAAAACAATATTGAGGTACATCTTGATTCTGCTCAAGCTGAGTGGAATAGTCTAGACTCTGCCTATGATGAGTACAAAAAAAATAGAGCTTATAAGGTTATGGCGCATAAAGGCTACCACGCTGATTTACCTTACGATACGAGTTTTGATTTACGCAATAAAATCGTGCGCCTCCTTGAAGAAAATAGTATACCGGTAAAGTATCATCATCCGGAAAATGGCGGGCCAGGACAGGTGGAGATAGAGCTGGAGTTTTCAAGCCTTCGTGATATGGGCGATAGAACGCAGAAGTTAAAATACATTGTTAAAAATACAGCCATAAAGAATGGTAAAACTGTTTCTTTTATGCCCAAGCCGTTTTTCAGTGAAGCAGGAAGCGGTATGCACGTACACTTGCAAATGTTCAAGGACGGCAAGCCCATATTCTATGATAAAAACGGTTACTCCCGGCTTAGTAAAACAGCTCTCTATGCTATAGGCGGTTTACTCCGCCATGCTCAGGCGCTTACGGTGTTCACAAATCCATCAACTAATTCTTATAAACGCCTTGTACCTGGTTATGAAGCGCCAGTTACAATTTGTTTTGCCACTGCGAATCGCAGTGCAGTGATACGTATACCAGGTTACACTATAAATCCGGAAGATAAACGTTTTGAATACAGGCCGCCGGACGCTACAGCGAACCCTTACCTCTGCTATGCAGCCATCTTAATGGCTGCTATAGATGGTATTGTGAATAAAATAGATCCCAGTGCGGAAGGTTTCGGACCTTACGATAAAAATATGTACAACCTGACAGAAAAGGAGAAGAAGCGCGTAAAGGCATTACCGGCTTCCCTTGGCGAGGCTGTAGGGGCAATAAAAAAGGACAACAAGTTCTTGTTAGCGGGAGGGGTATTCACCCAGAGTATAATAAACAGTCAGCTTGCCAGATTAAATAGGGACATTGATGAAGTAAACCGTATTCCTCACCCCATTGAGTTTAAGAAATATTTTGATTTATAAAAAGAAAAAGATTAATGCTGATCTAACGTTTTGCATGGTTCATTTTTACATAATTTTTTTAGAATTATTGAATAGTCACCTTCTTAGTCTTAACTTTATACAGCAAGCCTAAGATTTGCAAAGTCACAATGGGAAACATGCAAACCAATGATATCATTCCAAACCCGTCTATAAGAAGGTTAGCATTGCCCCTGCTTGCGGCAATTCCCTGGGTAAAGGACAGAATAAAGGTCGCCGTCATCGGGCCTGTTGCAACGCCGCCAGCGTCAAAGGCTATGCCCACAAAGAGTTTTGGAGAAAAAAAAGATAAGCCTAATGCAATGGCGAATCCCGGAAGCAGAAAGTGCCAAAGCTGAATTACCGGGAAAAGTATACGGACAACTGACAGCATGACCGCCAATCCCACACCGATACAAAGCGAAACAAGTACAGCAATTCTTTTTACATGGCCGCTGGTTACATTTTCAATTTGATGAGTTTGAACGTACACTGCTGGTTCAGCGGCAATAGTTATAAGCCCAATTAAAAAACCTACGATAATTGTTAAAATATTATTTCCCAATGACGCAAGGCTATACCCAAGTAATGTGCCAACGTCCATAAATCCGCCATTGACTCCAAGAAAGAACAATAATAATCCAATAAACGAGTAAATAAAACCCATTATTATTACCCGGAATTTTTTCAAGCTTAGTTTCAAAACCGTTAACTGCAGAAAGATAAAAATTACCAGGAGCGGCAATAAAGAAATGAAGCATTCAAATAAAGTAACGGGAATTACCCCGATGAATGAAACCAGGATCGAATCTGTTATATCCATTACAATTGGCAGATTTGTATCGTAATCGGATGTTCCGGAAACCATATTCAGGATTAAGACTCCCATGACTGCACCGGCTGAAGCCATCGCAACGAGCCCGAAACTGTCCGCTTCAGATTTAATTTTGTTTTTTTTCATGGCGGTAACGCCGACACCTAGGGCAAGTATAAACGGGACAGCTAAAACCCCTGTAGTTGCACCTGATGAATCGAATGCCAGAGCAAGGAACTCAGGCGATGTAAAAGCTGCGGAAACACCGATAATAAGATAAATAATAATCAAAATTACGTTTAGAGGAATATTGGTAAAAATCCTTCGTAACCCTATGGCAAGGACAAGTGCAAAGCCGATGGAAACAAAGATAAGCAGCCTTATACTGGAAAGTTGGCCGATTGTGACCAATTCGACTTGATTCGCTAATATTATCATCCCAGGTTCAGCCAGGGATATAAAAAAACCGAGTATGATTCCCGCTGCGACAAGGATCCACAGTTTATTTGATTTGGAGATCGCATCTCCGGTATGGTCGCCAAGGGGCATTATAGCCAGATCAACCCCGAGTAAAAAGATCGATAGCCCGAAAATGATCAAAACACCGCCAATCAGGAACTTTATGATCAGGATCATTTCGATAGACACGACCGTAAGCCCCAAAATAAGGACCAATCCGATAATCGGAACTATGGCAAATACATTGTCTTTCAGTTTCATCATAAAAGCATTCATTCAGACTTACCTGCCTCGTTCTTTTTATTATATCATTCCATTTTTTTTAGCTTAAATCAAGTACAGTCCTATTGTTTATATATCTAAAATATGTGATATTTTAAGTAGTGAATAAAGTTTTAAAAGAAAAAATTATGGAAGCCTTCGGTTCTGTGCTTCCCATAACCCTTATCGTACTGATAACCAGTGTTGTTTTTACACCTTTGCCGTCGGGAACTATCCTGATGTTCCTTGCCGGATCAGCACTGTTGATTATCGGGATGGGCTTTTTTAGCCTGGGCACAGAAATGGCAATGATTCCCATGGGGGAAGGCATAGGTGTTCAGCTTACAAAAAGCTCCAAACTGGCATTAATAATAATCGTAAGCTTTGTGATGGGAGTAATTATAACTGTTGCAGAGCCGAATTTGATGGTCCTGGCACAGCAGGTTCCCGCAATTCCTTTTTGGCACTTTATTTCTACCGTTGCAATAGGGGTGGGAACCCTCATGGTAATAGCTGTATTAAAGACTTTGTTTAAAATCCGGCTTTCAGTTTTATTAATTGTATCTTATGGGGTAGTTTTTGGAATGTCTTATTTCTCCCCAAGCCTTTTTATCCCTATTGCCTTTGAATCCGGTGCTATTGCAACAGGCCCCATTCTGGTACCTTTTATTATGTCCATAGGCTTAGGTCTTGCCTCAGTCCGCAGCGATAAGGCTTCATTGGATGACAGCTTCGGTCTTCTGGCTCTTGTTCTAATCGGACCTATTATAGCGATGTTTCTATTAGGAATTTTTTACAATCCCCAGATGATGAGTGTGGAAACTGCAGTCATTCAAGATGCGGCTACTTCCCGGGATGTAGTTACATTTTTTGCTATTGAACTGCCGCATTTTTTTATCGAAGTTTCAATAGCTTTAGCTGCAGTGGTTTTTTGCTTCATTGTATTTCAGCTTGTTTCCCGGCGTTATAGGCGGCATCAACTTGGCCGCATTGCCATAGGTTTTCTATATGTCATTATAGGCCTGGTGCTTTTCCTGACCGGTGTAAGTGTAGGTTTTTTTCCCGTAGGAGAACTTTTGGGTATCCAGCTCGCTGAATCCCCTTTCAGGTGGGTTCTGATTCCCCTGGGAACATTGATCGGTTACTATATTGTAATGGCCGAACCTGCGGTTCATGTCCTTACAAAGCAGGTAGAAGAAATTTCGTCCGGTGCAATAAGCAGAAAGATGCTGAACCGGGGACTTGCAATTGGAATGGCTGTAGCCATTGGTATTACCATGATTCGTATTTTATTAGGTGTCTCCCTTATGTGGATTCTGGTTCCTGGTTATATAATTGCGCTTGTATTGACTTTCTGTGTGCCCAAGATATTTACCGCTATTGCTTTTGATGCAGGCACAGTATGCTCTGGCCCCATGAGCGCTGCTTTTCTGCTTCCCTTTGCTATGGGAATCTGCGATGGAATTGGCCGGGATGTTATGACTTATGCAATAGGCATTGTTGCAATTATAGCCATGACTCCTCTGGTTGTTATCCAGATTTTAGGTTTTATGTACCAGTTAAAGATTAATAAAGCATCTGCTCTTTCTGAACAATATGAAGTCCAGAATATTGACTGGGGTGCAGTTACTGAATTTTCTGAGGAGTCCTGATATGGCTAAAACCACCTTTTTTTCAAAACTTATATCAGGATTATCATCAAGAGACGGAAACAAAAGAGAACTGGGAGTTGTAAAGCCCCGGCCGCCTTCGCTTAAGTTTGTTTTTTTTATATTAGATTGGAAACAGGCTAAGATTGTTACTGATGTTTTAGAAAATGAAAATGTCCGTATTCAAATTATATGTCAGGGTATTGGGACTGCAAAATCAGAAGTTCTAAATTTTTTAGGGATTGGTGCTGATAATAAAGCGGTAATAACCTGTCTGGAACAAGCTATTATGATCCCAGTTCTAATTAGGGAAGTACGGAAAAAACTCGGGGCTAAAAGCCCAGGTCAAGGAATTGCCTTTACTATTCCTCTTTCTGCAATAAATGATCCGCTTATGTTAGTTTTCAAACAAAGTATTTTTGAAAACGATAATTTATCTTCAGGAAAGCCTGCTGTTAATACCAGAAATAAAGGAGGACCCATGGCTAAGGAATATACCCACGATTTAATCATTTCTATTGTAAATAACGGCTATAGCGATGAATTTATGGACACTGCCCGTTCGGCAGGCGCTACCGGAGGCACAGTAATCCATGCCCGCAGTGTTGCTCATGAGGGATTGATTAAACACTTTGGTATATCTGTCCAGGGTGAAAAAGAAATTATCTTACTTTTATGCAGCCGTGATAAAAAAGCCCGTATTATCCAGGCTGTCTGCGAGGTCCACGGTCTTAACAGCGAAGCCTGCGGAATAGTGTTTTCTTTGCCTGTAGATGATGTGATGTCCCTATCATTAGTAAATTAAAACTAATTCATTTTAGGTGTTTCTACATCTTTCCCTGACCATTCTGCCATCACTTTGTCCATGTCTTTTACAATCCCTGAATCGATCAAAGCATTATCCGCCATTGTCTTAAGGATCTGCATGGCTTCAGCATGACTGCGGCGTGGATGATAGGGGCGTGTTTCACTGACCGCCTGGTAAATATCTATGCAGGCCATTAGCCGTGAGTTAAAATCCAGTTTATCTAATTTTTTACTCAAAGGATAACCAGAGCCATTAAGTTTTTCATGATGGTTCGATGCCCATTCTGTAATCGGTCCCAGCCCGTCCATGGCGCTTAAAAGCGATCTGGTAATTTCAATATGTGTTTTGATAATCTCGAATTCTTCATGATTGAGTTTGCCAGGTTTTTCCAAAACTTCTGTAGGAATCGCCAGTTTGCCAATATCATGCAGAGCTGCCGCCAGATAGAGCTGGATTTTTTCAGTTAGATCGTAACCATAATATTCTGACATTATCCAGGAACGGTTTGCAATTTGCTGAGTATGGATGCCGGTAGATACCGATTTATAGTCGATGATATGGGAGATAAGCTCGGCAAATGGGATAAGTGCAGGGTCATTAATTTCCATAGTCCAGGCAGGAATGCTGCGGCTGACAGTTTTTATAATCTCTTCATTTTGCAGAGAGATAAGCAGATCTTTATCCAATATATCAAGCAATGCTTTCCCGGCCTGCTTTGTATAGCTGTAATTAATATTAGCTTCGATGTTCTCCAATAACAACGGTAATTTTTCGGGTAAAATATTCTCTAAATGATGTTCCGCATCAATTAAGTCTGCTGCTGCGATTAATTCCGCACCCAAAGGAAAATTTCCTTCAGATAATTTGAAAGGTCCCAAACCATCGGCCCGCTCATGGTGATAATTAATATACCCTGCAATGCTTCCGTTAAAAGGTAAAATTTCTACATTCCGTTGGCCAATTTCGCAATGGGTCCCAAAATTGGGATCATCTCTTTCCCAGCCATTCTGCATTAAAATACATTCCGTCAGGGCATTATCATGCAGTAAAGCGCAGGAAATTAGATCAGATAACTCAGGCTCTGACATACCCAGCTTTCGTCCCATGGCTGCACATAGAACTGCGATCCGCTTGCCGTGGTTAGTTGTTACTCCCAAATAGGTTATTTCAACCATGTCCAGGGCCTGAGCCAGCACCTGGATTAGCGAATCCATACGAATGGTCATACTTTATTACCTAAATTGTGCCTTCGTATACTAATAACTGGTTTGCGTCTATTGTTACCGTAAGCCCTGATTCAAGTCTCTTTGTAGCGTTCATAATCTGGGTAAGCCAAACAAGGTTTGGATTGATTTGGCTTAAATGGTCCTCGCTTACTTCTGAAACACCTTCACATATAACACCATTTACTAAACGGAGAATAGGGGTGTATTCTTCGGTCAGTATATTACATACTAGAATTTCACCTTCATGAGTCATTATTCTTTTACGCGCTTCATCAGGTGTCATGGCATGAATAATTCTGCCTCGGGCGCGGGTGATCTCTGGATTAGCGTGGCCGCCGGAGCTGGTACTAGCAAGAACTGTTCCAAGGATTAGAGCACGAATGGTATTCACTACGTTTGGGCTTTTAAGAGGTAATCCGGCAACAAGCATTACTTTGTCCGATATACCGGCTACCCCGGATTCAACTACAACCTCCAGCGTGTTTTGAATCATTTTCTCCGAATCGTCTACTTGAGGTCTTAAAAAAGTACAAACTCCCCAGTATAATTGCATGTCTCTTTCTGCACGCGGGTCAGGGGTTACTGCGAAGATTGGTTCGTCCGGCCTGTATGCACTAAGCATCCTTGCCGTATTACCGCCAAAAGTTGGCGTTACTATGACTTTCGCTTCCACGGCTGTTGCCATTTCTACCCCTGATCTAGCCATAATAATGCCCAGATTCTGATCAGGGTTATGTGAATCTGCAAAACATTCGTCATGTAAACTTTTCATGCGCAGGCGGAAATCTCTAGATTGTTCAACGGTACGGGCTATTTTATCCATAGTTTTAACCGCTTCTACCGGATAAGCCCCATTCGCTGTTTCACCTGAAAGCATGACAGCATCGGTTCCATCGAATATAGCGTTTGCCACATCTGTGAGTTCGGCACGAGTTGGCCGAGGATTCACAATCATTGATTCCAGCATCTGCGTCGCGGTTATAACAGGTTTCCCGATTCTACGGCATACGCTGATTATATGCTTTTGTATCAACGGAATCTGCTCAGTAGGGATTTGTACACCAAGGTCTCCCCTGGCAACCATTATACCGTTTGCTAATTCGGCTATTTCCCTAATATTTTCAACACCTTCACCATTTTCTATTTTTGCAATAACTTTTATTGTAGAATCAAGGCTCATAAGGTATTTTTTTATCTCAGTAATTTCATGAGGAAAACTCACAAAGCTTGCGGCGATAAAATCTACACCCATTTTTACGCCAAAAGCTATGTCTCTCCTGTCTTGTCCGGCCATAATAGGAAGATTTGCGTGAATACCTATTAAGTTGACGTTTTTCTTGCTTCCAATGGTGGCCGTGTTGTTTGCCCGGCAATTAATCAAACGGCCTTTGACAACATCAATAACTTCAAGCTCTAAAAGCCCGTCTGCTACCAGAATGCGATGCCCGCTTGCCATTCTATTCGTAGCTTCTTTCCAGGTAATTGAAAGGCGTGCCGGCTCTGTGCCTTCACCCGCTGTAGTAAGGCAATCATCGGTGGTGACAATTACCTTCTCACCTTCTTTAAAGGTTACTTTTCCATCATTTTCCACCATACCTGAACGTATCTCCGGCCCTTTAAGGTCCAGGAGAATTGCTACGGGAATCCCCAGTTCACTGGAAATACGTCTGACACGTTCTATTGAAGCACCGTGTGTTTCATGATCCCCATGAGAAAAATTTAGACGTGCAACGTTCAAACCAGCTAGAATTAGATCGCGCACAACAGAGTCTTCCCATGAAGCGGGGCCCAGAGAGCCTACGATTTTCGTTTTCCTGACTTGCATAACCTTATTATATTCTACAATCCTTAAGTTTGACAATGGCAAATAATCTAACTGCTTAGGTTTTAATAAACCACGTTGAAATCACTGTATCCCTTAGGTTTTCTATCATCTTTTTCTACTGAATTAACCCTGGAATATGGAGGCCCTTTGCGGAGCCAAGCCAGGAAAATACTGAGCTTTTTTTCCGGGCCTTCTGCCCAGACTTCCACGTCTCCTTGAGAAATATTTTTTACCCAGCCTTTTAGCCCAAGTCTTTGAGCCTCCTGAACAGTAGAATACCTAAAGCCCACCCCTTGGACTCTACCCTTTACCCGGGCCTGAAAAGCATTGACATCCATATATAGAAATAATAAAATATACTGGGCAATACTACTATGCTTTACAACCCCATCTCAGGAGGTTAAGAAATGAAAAAAGTTATGGTTATTTTGCTGATTCTAGCAGTTTCTGCTTCACTCTTTGCAGCCGGCGGTCAGCAGACTCAAACTGCCCCAGCAGGCGCTACTCAAATCGACTTTGGAAGCACCACCCAAATGGTGAACTGGTTCGATAATGATTGGCCGGCTGGTAATAATGCGGTCAATATGGATGTCATGCGTCTTACCAGAAACCATATGAGCCCGATAATATTTACCAGGAATGAAGAGTGGATTATTAATCCGCAAGTGGTCAGGAACAATAGTTCAACCGACAACGCCGATGGTTCAAAAACCTACAGGATCGAATTGCAAAGAGATCTGGTCTTCTCAGATGGCAGGCCAATTAATGCTTCAAGCTTTGTCGGGCAATTGCTCATGCGAAACTCACCTGAATGGAGAGAAATCGGCGCAAGTGTTGTTAGCGGTAATAGGATACTGGGCCATGCTGCCTATTCAGCGGCAAGAGAGGCAGGGGATACCGCCCCAAGGCATTTCCAGGGTTTACGCCTGATAGATGAATTCACTTTTAGTATGACCATTGCAGCAAGAGATGCCCAGGGAAATCCAAACTTCCCTTACTATTTTGAGCTGCTTTATCTTGACATTAACCCTTACCCAATTCATGTTTGGATGCCCGGGGTTACTGTAATTGATACACCTCAAGGTGCAAGACTCAGTGATGCTTTCACTTTAGATCTGATTCGCCGTTCAGTGGATGATCCCCAAAATGGGCAAAGGTTCCGTCCTACAGTATTCGCAGGTCCTTATGTGTTGGTTAATTATGATGCTGTTGGAAATACAGCAGTTCTGGAACTAAATCCGCGCTTTAAAGGACTTTATGACGGATCAAAACCCACGATTCCGCGTATAACTCTTAGGTATACCCCTCAACCTGTTCAAGTAGATATGTTCCTGTCAGGCGAAGTTAACTTACTTGGCGGTATAGGCGGTCAAAATGTCGATCCTATACTTGATGTTGTAGAGATACCTAATAGCGGCTACGCTTATACCACCTATCCCCGGGCGGGATTTGGTTTTATCAGCTTCCGCCATGATCACGGCCCAACGGCCAGACAAGCTGTACGTCAAGCCATTGGATTTGTTGCGGACCGCGAAGAGTTCGCACGCCAGTTTACTTTTGGTTATGGTGTAGTCGGACATGGCTGGTACGGCTTGGCAATGCGTGAATATCAACAGAACAGGAATGCCCTTCATAGCCGCATTACCCAGTATCATTACAATCTTGAACGAGCTACTCAGCTTTTAGTTGATGACGGCTGGACCTTTAATGCTAATGGCGGAGCTTATGTTGCTGGATCAGGGCAACCACGGTATCGAAGAAATGCCCAAGGCGCCCTTGAACCTTTAATTATTAACTGGTTCGCGACTGTAGATAATAGGGTAGCCGATCTTATCGCTGCTATGATAGTACCGGAAGCTGCCAGAGTTGGTATAATCATCAACCAGACCTCCGGGGACTTCCCCACATTGCAAAGGGAAAGAGCTGCAAGAGTTACAGATTTCCACATGTTCAACCTTGCTACTTCCTGGGTATCCCCTGCCGTTGCACCCTGGGACTCCTTTAACCCTGATGAGGCATTCTGGGGAACCTTTAACGCGAACTATATAGTAGACCCCGAACTTCACGGAATAGCTGTTGCAATGAGGGCAACCCGGCCTGGCGATACTGCCACATGGGACAGGCTCTGGCTCGATTTCCAGGTTCACTGGAACAGAGTGCTTGTCGATCTACCGCTTTATTCAGATGAGTACTTTGATTTCATTCCGGCCAATTTAGAGAACTATGTCGTTACTCCTTTCCGCACCTGGTCACAATCGATCTTGTGGGCCAGATTAAGGTAGTTCTCGATTAAGGTAATTCTTTTGGAATAAATTTAAACTGAAACAGGGCCTATTAATTGGCCCTGTTTTTGTTTTTATTGATAAGCGGTGTCGCAAGGAACCATCCATGTTAAAGCATTTACTCAAAAGATTGGTGTATCTTGTCTTTGTTTTTTTTATTGTATCAATAATTATTTTCTTGGTTTATCAGTTAGTACCCGGCGATCGTGCCATGATGCAGGTTGGGGCAATTCAACCGGGGATGACACCTGTTGAATGGAATGCGGCTATAGAAAGGGCCCGCATAGAATTGGCATTGGACCGTTCTTACCCTGTACAGTATTTAATCTGGATGCGGAATGTACTCACCTTTAACTTTGGCCGCTCAATACAGTACCACATGGATGTTATTGATGTTGTAAGGCCGGCTATGGCTAATACCATTAAACTGAGTATTTTCGTCATGCTTTTTGTCTTTCTTATCACAATTCCTTTAGGTATTTTTACAGCAGTAAAAAAGGGTAAGACTTTTGATAGTATTGTGCAAGTAGGAACTATTGTGGGGGTTAGTGTTCCCATTTTTATTTGGGGCATTCTTTTCATCCTTGTATTTTCAATTTTTTTGAATGTTTTACCTATATCAGGCGCTGGTACTGTTGGATTCCAAGGTACGGGTTTTGCAAGATTAATGGACCAGGCAAAGTTTATGGTCCTACCGGTAATGACATTGGTTTTTGCGAACCTTGCTTCTATTACCCGTTATGTACGCAGTGGCATGATAGAAGCTTTAAGACAGGATTATGTACGCACGGCCCGGGCTAAGGGAGTCAGAGAAAAAGTTGTTATTTACTCTCATGCATTCCGTAATTCTCTTATTCCCCTGGTCAATATAACCATAGCCTGGACAGTTGGTCTTTTCAGCGGCTCCATGATTACCGAAAACGTTTTTTCCTGGCCGGGCATGGGGCGCATTATGCTGGAAGGTTTACGTACCAGGGACTTTAATGTCACCTTTACCATGCTCCTATTTTATGTAACCTTGGCTCTCCTGGCAAATCTATTGATGGATATTGCCTATACCCTTGTTGACCCCAGGGCAAAGTTTAATTAAGGGGGTAATGATATGTCTGATATAAATGCAACAAAAGAAGCAGAAAGTTCCATTATCGAAAATACGATTATAGAAGAAGAACTTATACAAAGCCCGGGACGCACTGCTTTAAATAATTTTTTAGCAAAGAAAACTGCCATAGCCGGTGTTGTAATGTTCTCTCTTATATTTTTACTTTGTTTTATACTTCCTGTATTTTTCCCTCTGGATGTAAATTTTGCGGATTCTTCCCAGCAGCATATACGCCCCGGTTTAAACCTAATGAGGGTCCCTGGCAATTTAAAGAATAATGCAAAAATAATCGATGTGGGAAATTCCTTTGGAGCCGGAGTTGATTTTGATAATAATGTATATATCTGGGGTAATCCAACAAACGAAAGACTCCTGGACATTCCGCAAAACATGGGCAATATTATAATGCTTTCTGTGGGGCTGGATCATATATTAGTTTTAAATGATCAGGGCAATGTCTTTACTTGGGGTAATGACAGACACAGACTTTCACCTGTTCCTACAGAAGTTCGCATGTCTAATATCGTGTTCGTTGAAGCGGGAAATCAAATATCTATTGCGGTAGATGATACAGGTGAAATTCATGTATGGGGCAATCGGGGCTTTGTAGATGTAATACCTGAATTATTCGAGGGACAGGTCCGGGAGGTCCTGTTGATGGATGCCACTGCCTTTGTTATTTCTTACGAAAAGAACCTTTATGCTCTTACTTCAAGAGAAATCCTTATCGCCACGGCATTACCTCAAAGTATACAGGGTAGGGTAGAAGCAGTGGCTGCTACCAATAGGGATGTCCTTGCGCTCCTTACAGACGGTACTGTAGTCAGTTGGGGAAACCGTGAGTATGGAGTTGATAATATCCCTCCTGAAATTCAGGGCAGGGTAAAATCAATTTCAGCCGGCTCCTGGCATTTTTCCGCTTCTCTGGATGATGGCACTGTTGTTACCTGGGGAAGGAATAATTACAGGCAAATCAATACACCAAATCTTTCGAACATAGTTTCTGTTCATTCAGGGTATTACCAGAACTATGCTGTTGATACGGCAGGAACTGTTCATAGCTGGGGTTTCAGCGGTTACTTAATGGGAACTGATCATTACGGACGTAATGTTTTCCGCCGTACGCTTGAGGGCGGTAAAATTTCCCTTACTATAGGCGCAATTGGTGTATTAATCGCCAGTTTTATAGGTATTCTGGTTGGCGGGATTTCCGGCTATTTCCTTGGTAAAGTAGACCTTGTTCTTATGCGTTTTGCTGAAATTGTTAATTCTATTCCATTTTTACCCCTTGCCATAGTTCTGTCTTATGCTATAGGGCATGCTTTACCGGAACATCAGCGATTAGTACTGATTATGTTTATATGGGGTCTGCTTAACTGGTCTTTTTTAGCACGTTTAACAAGAGCTAATATCCTTGTTGAAAGAGAAAAAGATTTTGTTACAGCCGCAAAAGCAATGGGAGTACGGGAAGGGGTAATTATTTTCAAACATATACTACCGAATATACTGCCTATAATATTAGTACAGATACTACTTAGTCTTGCAACTATCATGATCTTCGAAGCTTCTTTATCTTTCCTTGGTTTAGGAATTACTGAGCCTGGAGCTTCCTGGGGCAATATGCTGCAGGGCTTACGCTCCACGGACATACGTTATAATTGGTGGCGTTGGGTATTTCCTGCTTTAACTCTTAGTTTTGCGGTGATCAGTATTAGTATGATAGGTGACGCTCTGCGCGATGCTATTGATCCAAAATCGAACGACAGGTAGGAAAATAATGCCCTTGCTTGAATTAAAGGAAGTACATACATATTTTACCACTAAACGCGGTATAGTCAGAGGTGTGGATGGCGTTTCTTACTCTCTGGATGCCGATCGCACCCTTGGTATAGTTGGTGAAAGCGGAAGCGGTAAATCCGTTTCTGCCATGAGTATATTACGGATATTAGACGGAAATGGTTATATACATTCCGGTGAAATCCTTTTCGATGGAATGGATCTTGTAAAACTCCCCCTGGAAGAACTTTACAAAATTCGGGGTAACCGCATATCTTTTATCTTCCAGGAACCAATGACAAGTCTTAACCCCGTATTTACAGTAGAACGGCAGATTGGAGAAAGTTATATTATTCATCAGGGAATGACAAAGAAACAAGCTTACGCAGAATCTATAAAAATATTAGCTGATGTACATATTCCAAGCCCTGAAACAGTAATGAAGCAGTATCCTTTCCAGCTTTCCGGCGGTATGCGTCAAAGGGTAATGATTGCAATGGCTCTGGCCTGCAAACCAAGTATTCTCATTGCAGACGAACCGACTACTGCCTTGGATGTTACTATACAGGCCCAGATACTACGCCTTATGAATGGCTTAAAAAAAGAAAAGGGAACTTCCATCCTTTTTATAACTCACGACTTGGCGGTTATTAACCAGATGGCCGATGATGTAGCTGTAATGTACTGCGGCGAAGTCGTAGAGATGGCGAGGAAACGCACTATATTTTCTGCTGGTTCTATATCTCATCCTTATACAGAAGGATTGATGTATTCTATCCCAAGGCTGGATACTCCATCAGGTACACGTCTTGAAGCTATACCGGGAAGTGTTCCCCATCCTCTTGCATTACCGGCAGGATGCAGGTTTGCTCCCAGATGCAAGTATGCGGATGATCAATGTAAAACTACACACCCCAAATTAAACGAAGTTGCACCTAATCATGTAGTAAGGTGTTTTTATCCGTTCAAAGAGGAAAGAGCTAATGGATCATGATAAACTGACAAAAATTGCTTTAAAAATAGCCGCTTCCATAGATTACTCCGCTCCGCAGACAGATGAGAAAAATGTCTTACTTAGAATCAGAAATTTAAAGCAATATTTTCCGGTTAAAGGGAAAAAAAATCTTTTTGTGCGGGCCAATGACGGTATATCGCTTGATATTTACGAAGGGGAAACCTTCGGCCTTGTGGGGGAAAGCGGCTGCGGAAAATCTACATTTGGACGCACTATTTTACAGCTTTACCAGCAGACTTACGGAAAGACTATTTATTTCGGACGAAAGCTGGATTCATTAACGCCAAGTTATTTCAGTAAGACAGTTACCAAGCTCCCTGCATTG
>Ga0099364_10006491_pt1 | contig 17018 bp, 10 predicted proteins | sample TergutTh196P3_FD_73070 | JGI IMG/M metagenome (GOLD analysis project Ga0099364, IMG submission 73070) | Microcerotermes parvus P3 segment gut microbial communities from Pointe-Noire, Republic of the Congo - Th196 P3 | ecosystem: Host-associated > Arthropoda: Insects > Digestive system > Gut ... | reverse complement strand
GAAGTATCAAAGATTTTTGGAAATCAGTGTTGATTTTTTGAAAATAAAGCTAAAAATAGTTTTTTTGTGATTTTTTATTTTTATATTTGCAATGTTTTCATTGTCTATTTTAAACCACCCTTTAATTTCGACAATTTCGATAGACAGAGATAATATAAGACAAGTGTATATCGGGTTTTAGAAAAAATCAAGTAAATACCTGTAAACAAAATTTTAAAAAAACACAAAAAAAAATGTTGTGTGTATTAAAAAAAGTGTAATTTTACGGCAAATTAAACGGTCGTTTTAAATAAACAATGATGATAAATAAGATTGAAGTATTATATTATGTTAAACGTAAAAAATATATGCCCATGTAGAAATAAAAGTTAATTGTTTTTAGGCCTGTGGTGGATATTATTCCATCTTTTTTTTGTTAATTATTACTAATATAAATTTAAAAGTATGAGACGTTTTTTTAAAATTAAACAAACAAAACTAATATTGCGGAAAAGCATTGCAATTATTGCATCTTTTCTGCTGTTATTATGTGCAACAAAGGCTTTTGGCCAGAGTGGCACAGTGACAGGTACCGTCACAGACACAAGTGGTGAACCATTGATTGGTGTCAATGTATTCGTGAAAGGTACTACGATTGGGGCAATAACTGATATAGAAGGCAAATACACTATCCAACAGGTTTCAAATCAATCTGTTCTGACCTTTTCCTATATAGGTTTTATCACACAGGAATACGTTGTGGGCAATCAACGTACAATTAATGTACAACTGAGGGAAGATACCCAACGGTTGGATGAAGTAGTTGTCGTAGGATACGGTATCCAGCGGAGAGTTAATCTGACAGGCTCTGTAGATCAAATCACCAGCGAGGTGTTTGAAAACCGTCCCATAACCAATATTACGCAAGGTTTGGTGGGCGCCGTACCCAATTTGAATATTACATTGACTGACGGTAAACCGACCCAGTCACCTGAATTCAATATCCGTGGAACAACTTCTGTTGGAGAAGGAGGAGGTAACGCACTTATCTTGATTGATGGCGTGGAAGGTGACCCGCGTATGCTGAATCCCAACGATATCGAAAGTGTTTCGGTACTGAAAGATGCTGCATCGGCTTCCATCTATGGAGCGCGAGCAGCTTTCGGTGTAGTGCTGATCACTACCAAATCAGCATCCAAAGGAAAAACATCCATTACTTATTCAGCCAACTTTTCTTCGAAATTCCCAACAGCAGTCCCCGACAATGTTGTGGATTCATATCCCTGGGCGCAATCTTTCAGCGATGGCTGGGCAAGATGGAACGACAATGGCAGTATGCCAACGGCAGTAAACAAAACCCTTACCTTCTCACCGGAATATCTCGCTGAAATCAAAAGAAGATGGGAGAATCCAAACCTGCCGCGGATAGAAGTAGATCCTGTTACTGGAGCTTACGATTATTATTACAGTACAGACTGGTATAAAGAACTCTACAAAGACCGGTTTTTTTCACAAGACCATAATATTGCGCTAACAGGAGGCTCTGATATTGCTTCCTATTATATTACCGGACGATATAATGGGGAAGATGGTTTGTATCGTTATAATACAGATACGTATTCGATGTATAACCTCAGGGCAAAAGGAACGATACAATTGACAAACTGGCTGCAAGTGGAAAACAATACCGAATATTCATCGATGAAATACCATCAGCCAGTCAATGTGGGTGAAGGGTCTAATATTTGGCGTAATATTGCCGATGAAGCCCATCCACTGGCGCCGCTTTTGAACCCTGACGGTACACTCTCGTTTTCATCGGCATACACAGTCGGTGATATGTATTTAGCCAAAAATTACGCTGATCTGAAACAAAATGTATTGAAAAACAAAACAGCCTTTAAAGCGGAATTTTTCGATAAAAGCCTGACCATTCGAGCTGACTTTACTTTCCAAAACACCGAATACGGTCATCAACGCAAACGCGTACAAACACCTTACAGCCGTATCGAAGGCGTAATCGGCTATACAGGAACCAATACAAATGACCTGGAAGAGCAAAGAACAACGACCGATTATTTGGCGACAAATGTGTATGCCAATTATACCAAGTCATTAAACAGGACGCATAATTTCGATTTCTTAGTCGGATACAACTACGAACAGTCGCTTCGTAAAACTGTTACCATGGCGCGCAACGGTATCGTATTTGAAGACGCGAAAGATATCAATTTAATGTTGGGAGATAATATCATAACTTCGGGCGGGTATCGCAAATGGCGTGTTGCCGGCGGTTTTTTTCGCGTGAATTATAATTTCAAAGAACGCTATTTGCTTGAAGTGAACGGCCGTTATGATGGATCGTCCAGATTCCCCGAAACCCAGCAATGGGCGTTCTTCCCGTCAATATCAGCCGGATGGCGCCTTTCGGAAGAAGCATTCTGGGCAGTTGATCCGTCAGCTGTATCCAATGTAAAACTCCGTGCCTCTTATGGTTCACTTGGGAATGGTAATGTCAATCCGTACTATTTTACTGAAAATTTCAATATCAGCCAGTCCGGAAGAATATTGGGAGAAACCCGTCCACAACGTACGAACCAACCGGGTGTTGTACCTAAAAGTCTAACATGGGAAACTGCTACTACCGGGAATATTGGTCTGGATATCACCGCTTTAAACAGTCGTTTGGGTTTCTCGGGAGATGTCTATCGTCGATGGACTACAAATATGATAACCGTTGGACCCAGTGTACCCAATATTTTTGGAATAGGTGTTCCAAGAGGGAATTATGCCTCCCTGGAAACAACCGGATGGGAGATTTCATTGAACTGGATGGATAGATTGTATCTTACCGGCAAGCCGTTTAACTATAACGTAAGGTTTACACTTTCTGACTACTCAGCCATTATAACCGACTACTATAATCCTGAATATAACCTGTCGGATCATTATATCGGTAAAAAAATGGGTGAAATATGGGGATACCGTGTTGAAGGTTTGTTTAAATCTCAAGATGAAATAGCCAACTCAGCCACACAAAACAATATTCGTTCGCGCAACACCCGAAGAAATGATGTGGGCGATTTGAAGTTTAAAGATTTAAATGGCGATGGTGTTATTTGGCAAGGCCTGAACCGGGTTGGTGATTCAGGTGATAAAGAAATCATCGGTAATACAACCCCACGATTCAGTTACGGGTTTAGTATGGGTGCTGACTGGAATGGATTTTTCTTTTCAGCATTCTTTCAGGGAGTCGGTAAACAAGACTGGTATCCGGGTCCTGAATCGCCCTTTTGGGGACAATACAATCGCCCATACAATGCTTATCCGCGCTGGCAGGAAAGTCAACAGTTCCGTCCTGAATTGAATAATTTTGATGCTTACCTTCCTTTGCTGATTGGTTATTGCGCCCGTGAAACCGATGGACAACTTGGTGTAAACAACGACCGATACCTGCAAAATGTAGCATATATCCGCTTACGTACGATTAATATTGGCTACACGATTCCAAGGAGTATTACTTCCAAAATCATGGCTAACGACATGAAAATCTATTTATCCGGTGAAAATCTTTGGACCTGGTCGCCTTTTTACAAAATAACAAGAGATATTGACGTAGCCAATATCTGGAATGCCGGTACGCAATTGACCGGCTTTAACAGCAATGACACACGAACAGATGGCAATGGATTTGCATATCCTCAGCTTCGTGCGCTTTCGGTAGGTTTATCTATTAATTTTTAACTTAAAGAAAGGATGATTATAATGAAAAAATATATCAAATATCTTTTTAGCGGGTTGTTTCTTTTGGCGTGTATAAATAGTTGCGACCTGAATGAATTACCTGAAGCAACAGCTTCAAGTAGAGCCATCTTTGGATCGGCCAGCGGCTTGGAACTTTATTCCAACTCGTTTTATGAATTGTTGCCAACGCCTTATGACGGTGTTTTTCTGGTAGACGACAATTCCGACCTGATTGCGCGCCAAAATGTTAGTACCCTTTTGATGCCGAATGCATTAAGTCCTGTTACCAGCAGTGGATGGTCTTCATCAAGGAATGACCCAGCCGACTGGGGCGCTTTACGCAATATCAATTATTTTATCGAAAACTGTGAAAACAGTCCGGTGGCGGAGAAGAATCATTACCTTGGATTGGCGCATTTTTTCCGCGCTTACTGGTATTTCGAAAAAGTGAAACGTTTTGGCGATTTGCCATGGATTGATCGTCCCATAGAAGTTGATGACGATGAAAAACTCTACGGACCACGCGATGACAGATTCTTTGTGGTGGAACAAGTCTTTAAAGACCTGGATTTTGCGATAGAGAATATCACGATGACTTCAGATCCTTCCTGTACGCGCATTACCAAGAATGTTGCCAGGGCTTACAAGACCCGTATTTACCTGTATGAAGCCGCTTTCAGAAAGTATCATACCCAATATGGCAAGGAGAGTACAGCCAGTGCCTTGTATGAAGAAGTGATTCGAACTGCCGATGCAATCACCGGCTTTTCATTACGTCAAGGCGCTACAGCTTACCGCGATATGTTTCTACAGAGGGCGCCTTACACTGACGAAACAATTTTATCTGTAAGACTCAGCTCCGCTTTATCTGTTTTCAGTTCAAGAAACCGCAAGGTCATCAGTCCAACCTACGGAAACCGTCCGGCGTTGACCCGCCAATTCGTCAATATGTATCTGAATATAGATGGCACTCCGTTTACCAACAATCCGAATTACAAGACTACGCCGTTTGTAGAAGAAGTAAAGAACCGCGACCCGCGCTTAGGACAAACCATTCGCATTGGTAATTACATGCGTACTGAAAATGGAGTTCCTATAATCGCTCCGCCAAACTTCAATCAAACCCATACAGGCTATCAGATTATTAAGGGTTGCTATGATGAACGTTTCCCCTACGATGATGAAAGCCGGAATGAAAATGCTCATCTGATATTCCGTTATGCTGAAGTTCTGCTTAATAAAGCCGAAGCGCTGGCGGAATTAGGCCGTATGACAGATGGTGATTGGGCATCGACCATTGGCGCCTTGCGTGCGCGTGCAGGTATATCAGGTACTACATTGACTCAAAGACCGACAGAAGCCGATCCTTATTTAATGGAACATTATCAAGGCAAATTTACAGATCCGGTTTTGCTTGAAGTATTACGCGAACGGGCTGTTGAAATGATTACCGAAGGACTGCGTCCCGATGATCTGATTCGCTGGCGTTTGGGTAATTTGTTGGCTGAAGCGCCAATGAATGGCATCTATGTACCGGCTTTGGGCGAATACGATCTGAATGAAGACGGAATTATGGATGTCTGCTTCTATCAGGGAACAAGACCGGTTTCGACTGCAACTGTTTTCGTAGATGTTTCTACTGAAGGTGTTGGAATGCGTGTTTTATCGAATGGTACATCAGGTGAGCTTATCTGGAATCCGGGTCCACGCGAATGGTTGGATAAAAAATATTTGTATCCCATACCGGAAACAGATAGAGTTAAAAATCCTGCATTGGGGCAAAATCCCGGATGGGAGTAAACAGTTGTCAGCTTTCAGTAGATAGTTTTCAGCAACAAGAAACTATCTACTGAAAACTGTCTTGTAGAGACAAAAATTGGTAGAAAAGAGTATTACTCTCACAATAAAAGCCTCTTTAGAGACGTTATGTGGTAAATACTTTTAAATATTTTTTATCCTTATTTGTGTTTTCAAACCATAATATATATGAAAAATTTTATTTTAGCATTAGTATGTAGTTTTGTATGCCTGGCTTGTGGTGGGCAAGATGATCTGGTGTTGCGTGTAGCGACCTACAATGTGCGTATGGATACGCCCGCCGACAGTCTCAATGCCTGGACATACCGCAAGGACAATGTCAATGCCATGGTCCGGTATCACGACTGGGATGTTTTTGGTACGCAGGAAGGTTTTCTGCATCAGTTGCAGGATATTTGCCGTATGCCCGAATACGCGTATTTCGGCGCCGGGCGCGACGACGGAAAGTCAGCAGGCGAACATTCGGCTATCTTCTACAGGAAAGATCGCTTCGAACTGTTGGAATCGGGTGATTTCTGGCTGAGCGAAACACCCGATGTGCCCGGCAAAGGATGGGATGCAACCTGCTGTAACCGAATCTGTTCATGGGGGAAGTTAAAAGAAATAAAGACAGGAAAGACGTTCTATGTCTTCAACGTTCACTTCGATCATCAGGGAAGGGTTGCACGGCAGGAATCAGGCAAGCTGATGGCACAAAAAATGCAGGAGATAGCCAAGGATGCTTTGGTGATTTGTACGGGAGATTTCAACTCTACCCCCGAAACAGAGCAGATACAGTTGCTTTCGAATTATCTCAACGATGCAAGGACGGTGACTAAATCTCCACCTTACGGACCGGAAGGCACATTTAACAGACGTTTTGGCAATCCCATTGGCGCTGGACGTATTGATTACATCTTCGTAAGCGACGGGATAGAAGTGCTCAAGTACGCATCCCTGACTGACAACAACGGCCAGTACTATCCCTCAGACCATATTCCTGTTATGGTTGATATCGTCCTGAAGTAAGCACAGTCAAAAGGCACGCCGATGAAGCAGATTTTATTGCAATGACAATCAACACCGTATTTTTTATCTGCGAAAATCCGTCCAATCTGCGTCATCTGCGTGCTTTATTTATCATGCAACCGGCTACCCGTCTGCATTCACTGTAACGAACCGCAAATTGTGTGGATTGTCATTCGCCGCATGTATATTTTCCTGCATTGTTAATTGCCAGTGGAATAAGATGGTAATGATGACCGTGTGTCTCATCACCACAAGGTTCGAGAAAAATCGACAGAACCTCCCAGTTTTTTTCGGTTGCTATATATTCGCGACATGTGTCTGTGCCGGGAAGGGATATTTCATCGTATTTTAAAAATATTCTTCCGGGATTGGAATGTTGAACTGGTAATTGTCTGAACAGATTATCTATTTCACAGGCGGAAAAGTTATTTCCATATAATCCAATGTACCTGATTGAGTCGTTTTGTGCCAGACTCAAACGTGTAAAACTATTATAGCCACAATCCAAGAAATTTAATTGTTTCAGGTTTGATACATCCAGATGAGTCAGTCTGTTTTCAGAACAATCCAAATAAACCATCGACACATTGTACAATACATTTAAATCTTTCAAATTGACTTCTTTACACACCAATTCTTTCAGCGATTCATTTTTTGACAGATCCAATTTTTTTAACGGATTTTTCCCACAATCTAAGGTTACAAGATTTATATTTCCACCTAAATTCAACACATTCAGGTTATTATTATTGCAATTTAAAACATTAAGCGATTTGTTTTTTGAAATATTTAATTTGTTCAATTGATTATCCCGACATATTAGATTGTTCAATTGTGAATTTTTAGAAAAATCTAACGCTGCTATCGGGTTATTGCTGCAATTTACATATTCCAATGCTGCATTTTTAGAGGTATTCAATTTTGTTAATTGATTATCAGTACACAACAAAGTCTTTAATTGAATGTTCTTCGATATATCCAAAGCATTTAGATCATTATTATTACAACTCAAATAAGTCAGGTTTTTATTTTTGGAAATATATAGTTCATTCAATTTGTTGAAATCAAAGTTTAACATTTCCAATTCCGTATTTTTAGAGACATCCAATTTTGTCAATCTATTATGGCTGACATCCAGATGGATTAATTCCGGATTTTGCGAAACATCCAAAGAAGTTATTTCGCATGATATGCAGGATAATCGCTTTACTTTTCCTTCAATGACAACTGTTTGAGAAGTCACAAGATAATTTCGGTTAATCATATTTGCCCCATCAATGACAATATGGTCTCTATCTTCAGGGTCTGCTTCAAACCTTAAATTAATATATTTACCATCTTCTAAAATGGTTTCGATCGTAATACGCGGCGTTTGGGAATAGACCATCAACGGGAAAAACAATCCGACAATAATAAAAAATACTAACTGTTTCATAATTGTTCAATTTACTACTACAAAGATAAGAAAAGAAAAGAAAACCTGCAAAAAAAATCACAATATAAAAAACCCGAACAGGGTTCAAAACCTTGTTCGGGTTCAAACACTCCATCTCTATGGATTCGGAAACGGTACAGGTTTGCCAAGTCCTAATCTGCCTAACGGTTCCATTTGTGTTTTGGCGTCGCCTACCACTACATACACCAGATCATCTGGATTCATTGTCTTGTTGATTACATCCTTGATTTGATCTACAGTAATGGTGTTCAGCATTTTTTCGTTTTGCTTTACATAGTCAAAAGGAAGCCCATAGTTGGCAATGTTATTGAGCATATTCACCAGCGCGCCGATGGTTTCAAAAGAGGAGGCCATCGCCTTTGTCATGGAGGTTTTGGTCACCTGAAGCATCGTCTCGTCAAATCGTTCACCGTATGTTCCGACCAACTCTTTAAAAAGTTCTACCGATTCTTTGGTGACAGAGCCTTGTACGCTTGATGATGCATTGAAACTGTTGTAATATGTACCGGCAGAGAAGGATGAAGACGCTCCGTACGTATATCCTCTTTGCAGCCGGATCACATCAAACAAAATTCCCTGAGAGCCTGAGCCAAGGCGATAATTGGCAATTACTGAAGGGTAGTATTTTGGATCACTCATGGGCATACCTCTTTTGCTCAAATAGATTATTGATTGGGTAACGCCGGGGTTGTCGACAAAATAGATGGTGGATCCTTCGGCAGGAACACCCTGTACCGGTTCGGGGATCGTTACTTCTTTGGCTTTCCATTGGTTGCCTAACGATGCAAGCAGACGTTCACAGGTGATTTTGTCAATATTTCCTGCAATGCTCAGTGAAGCGACTGAGGGAGAAACGTTGGCTGTATAAAATGCTTTGATATCGTCCATGGTGATATTGTCAATGGTAGTTGCCGTACCATATTCGGGGGTGGCAAAGGTGGCGTCGGGACCATAGAGCAGGATATCGCGGGTTGTTCGGGCGATGCTTCCGGGATTGGCCGAGTTTTGACGAATCATTGATTTGGTTTGCATCTTAACGCGTTGAAAAGCTTCTTCGTCGAACCGGGGTTGCAGGAGCATCTCTTCGACTAACTCCAAGACCTGAGGGAAGTTTTTGGAAAGACCCGATATGAAGACGTTCATCCCTTCTGTTCCTGATGATATCGAAATCCGGGCGCCAAGCAAGCCCATGGCGCTCTCCAACTGGTCGACAGTCTTGAGGGCAGTGCCTTCGTTCATCAAAAGGGCATTGAGGTAGGCAACCCCTTTCTTACCTGCGGGATCAAGCAGCGAACCGCCCTTGATGGATATGTTTGCCTGAATTACAGGAAGTTCACTGTGAGTAATTCCATAGACTTTAAGGTTGTTAAGGGCATTAAACGTCCAAACGTCCGGAACGGTGATTTCGGGTTTATTGGGAAGATAATCAGGTTCAACCGAGCGATCTATTGCTGAGGGGGTGCGGGTGTAGTCGTCGTCAACAAGTTTACCGGCTTGCGATTTCGATTCTATCTCATCCACATTTTCGGTAGAGACGAGCGCCGGGACAGAGTTGGCTAACGCCAAGTCTTTTTGTCCCTTTGGAACTGTGCTAAGGGCTACATAGTTTTTTCCTTTGATATACTGGTTATATACATCCATAATTTGTTCTTTGGTGACCTCCTGGTACTTCTTTACCTCGTTGAACGAAGCAACCGGAGAGCCACCAAATTCGTTGTCGCGCGCCATCATCGACGCTTTGCCCTGTATGCCGCCAATACGGTTGTAAAGGCTTACCTCCGACATCACTTTGAAACGTTGCAGTTCCTGTTCATTCACTCCTTCCGATTCAAAACGTTCAAAAGCCTCGTGAATGGCTTCGTATACATCGTTCAGGTTAATACCTTCAAATGCTCTTACCGAAAATTGCATACTTCCGGCAATCTCTCTCAATATACCTGTGCCTCTTACACTGGGGGCGAGTTTTTTCTCTTCTACAATGATTTTATATAAAGGCGACTGTTTACCTTCGGCAATAAGGGAAACCAGAGCCGAAAGTGCGTTGGCATCTTTATGGTATTGTTCCACCCCCGGAAATACGATGGATATTTCAGGAAGTTTGGCAAAATCATCTTCCCACATAAGTCGCTTGATTTGGTTAAGTTGCACAGGGCGGGGCGCTGGTTTGGGTACATCTGCTCCTTTGGGAATCTCTCCAAAATATTTTTGGATCAACTCTTTTGCCTGTTCCCTGTCAAAATCTCCGGCAAGCACCATCGTGGCGTTACCGGGGACATAGTAGGCTGCGTAAAACTCTTTGACGTCGTCAATAGTGGCGCTGCGCAAATCGTCAATTTCACCAATAGTGGTCCAGCTGTAAGGATGTCCGTGGGGATAGAGTTCTTTGGCAATAATTATGCTCGTCTGTCCATAAGGCTGGGTATCATAGTTTTGTCTTTTCTCATTTGAAACGATATCAATTTCGCGATCCAGACCGCCTTGTGTCACAGTGTTGATAAAAAATCCCATACGGTCAGACTCCATCCATAAGATTTTTTCCAAAGCATCGCGGGGAACAGTCTCGTAATAGTTGGTCCCATCTGCATTGGTTGATCCATTAAACGATCCGCCCATTGCGGCAATATGGTTGAAAAACGCATTGCGAGGGAGGTTTTCGGAACGTTGGAACAGCATGTGTTCAAAGAAGTGGGCAAAACCGGTTTTTCCGGGTTTTTCGCGACCCGACCCAACGTGATACTGGATAGTAAGCGCAACAATCGGATCGGAATGATCCTGATGTAGAACGATTTTTAGTCCGTTGTCAAGCGTATAGCTCTCGTAGGCGAGCGTCGGTTCCTGTTTTTGTGTAGTGTTGCAGGCAAGGACAACCGTCCAAATGATTGCAACTGTTGGATGTTTAAGAAATTTGTTCATATAAAAAGGATATTAGGTTATTTTGACAACAAAGGTAAGATTTTTTTTATACATACCCTACTACTTCCCGCAAATTCCGGTAAAAGGACAAAAAGCACAGTGTTTTGTATTTGTAGTCTGTGTAAAAGGGATTGAAGGGTCAAACATTTGATCTAAGCAGGAACGCATATAATCCTCAAATTCATTTTGATAAACGACAAAATCAACGACCTTGCCTTTATCTTTTCCATCATAAATAACAGGGTCAAAGTCGTTTGAGAAAAAGTCGCGTATATAGTATAGCGTAGGCTGAATCGCCTCCTTCACGGGTGCTTGGAGGGGAATCCGGAGAAGCTTCCCATACATCCAAGCATACATAAACACCTGCATGATCGCCGACTGACGTTTCTCGTCCGATTTATCGAAAAGGCTTTCAATCGACTTAAAATCAAGCCCTTTTTTCGCACCTGTCTTGTAATCAATGATACGGACCGTTTCGTTGATTTCATCCAAACGGTCAATAAAACCTTTCATTTGAATTACCGTCCCATCGGTTAACCGAATCGGACAGTGTATCTCCTTTTCTGACTGAATATACCTGAAAGGGATGATTTTTAGATCGTTTCCTATCAGTTTCAACACATATTTCCGAATCACCTCTCCTGTCAGGTAATGTTGTCCACTCAGCGATATCACCTCTTTGGAATGGAAAAAGTACTCGGAAAACGCACGGTGTATAGCTTCCGTCATGGTCTGCTCTTTTGCCCTTATTTTCAGCATATCAGCTGTCACAACAGAACCACAAAAAGGCTGATAAAGCCACTCGACAACACGATGAAAAATAGTTCCAAACATTTTATTTTCGACACTTTCAGACACCTCTTCCTCTTCTTTCAACCCTTCGACAGACGAAAAATAAAATTTCAGCGGACAATCCAGATAAGTATTCATCGTGGAGGCCGAAAGCGCTTTATGTCCTCCTTTAAGGTAAGCCTGCATTTTTGACATGACATCTGCTGTTTTTTCTACTTGCAAGGCAAGCGGTTGTGCCGATGAAACAGCGAAAACTACCGGTTTATCTTTGACCGGAATGCCATAATGGTATCTCAATTGATGAACATAACGGCTCACTTCGCCGGTTTGTAGCCCTTGTGTACGGGTATCGTAAAGCAGGCTTACCTTTTTCGCTCGGGCAATCAAACGGTAAAAATGATATGCCCGGACACTGTCATGATGTTCATAAGTCGGCAAGCCAAATCCTCGTCTTAAATTATAAGGAATAAGCGAATTGGCAGTTTTCTTTTCCGGAAAAATCCCTTCATTCATCGACAAAATAATCAACCGGTCAAAATCCAGTACACGCGTTTCGAGTACACCCATAATCTGAATGCCCGAAAGAGGTTTGCCCTGAAATGGAATTGTAATGGTTTCGGTCAGTCGTTTCAATAAACAGAAAAAGGTTTCGACAGACATTTGCATTTCGCCGGTACGGATCATTTCCTTCAACCGGTTGACCATCGTAAAATAATGATACAGAAATTCCTGTTCCATTTCTCCCATTGTAACAGTTTCGTTTTCCTGTTCGCCAACCCTAACAAGGTTCGAAACCCTGTTAGGGTTAAGGGAAGTGATAATCCTGTTTAATTCCTGCAAAATACGAATCAGATAATCAGATACTTCGTTGACATCGGTCGCAGGCTGGAAAATCAATCCCAACAGGGGTGAACGGCTCAAATCGGAAGTAGAAATAAATATCCTGTTCTGTTCCGTAATTTCTTTCAACAATATGGTAGTTTCATCGGGACAGGCTGTTGTAACATACCGGTGATTCAATATGGAAAGTACTTCGCGGTGATAAAAAAACAACTTGCCGTCGGTTGATCGAATATTCTTCTGTAAATTAAGAATGGATTCTATTAATGTGGCGATGGGAGCGCCGGAGAGAGCATAACCAAGCGTCACATTGATACGCGAAAATTCATCGGGAATTGAGTGTAATACCGGAATCAGCAATTGTTCGTCAGGTAACACGATGGCTGTTTGTAGCGCCTCCTCCGGTTCCGGTTCGGGACGTCCGGCTAACAGTTCCTTCAATATCCCATGCACTTGTTTAGCCTGTCCTATGCGTGAAGGTATTCCAATCAATTCAATCTCAGGATGGTTAGGTTCTTCTTCCTGTAGTGGGTAGGCAGAAGGAAATTGTTTCAGGTGCTCACGTATAAAATAAGATGCTTTATTTTCCGAATCCAACAGGTTTGCCGAACCACAATCCCAGTAAAAGTCGGCAATACCGTCTCTTTGCAAACCTTTCATCAGTTCCTTCTCTGCCGCTGAAACAGCATTCAATCCCACAAAGACAATTTTTTCGTAAGGCGGCGCTTCGAGTCTCCCCTGTTTTATTTTATCTGCTACCTCTCTGTATATCATCCCTTCATATCCCCTGCCATTAGCCGCAAGTTCCTGTCTGAATTCCGAATAAATAGCAGCCAGATGCTTCCAGAAATCCAGGAAAATTTGCCGGTTCTCCCCTACCTTTCCCGGTTTGAATGATGACCAAAATATACGAATCGCTTCGATTTGTTCCGGTTGCAGATAACTGAGATCTTTATCTATCTGCTGTAAATCAGCCATATTTGTAAATAAACGAACAGCATCTGCCAAGTATTTGTCAATATCATCAAAGTCATTGAGGAGCATATCACCCCAAAATATAAAATCATCAAAACTTTCGTCCGACCGGCTATGTCGAATGTATATCCGGTAGAGCAGAAACAACATTTGGATCCGGTCAGCAGGCTGTTTATCACTCAGATGAAAAAACAATTCGCTGATAGTCAAAATGGTTGGAGAAAAAAGAGGGATCCGGCTCTGTTGGGACAGGAACTTTCGGAAAAACAGTCCTGACCGTTGATTGGGAAATACAAATGCCAGCCGATGGATAGTTGTTCCATAGTTTTGATAAAATAAAGAGGCTATCTGATGTAAAAAAGGCGTCATTTATGTTGTATTTTCCGGCAAAGATAGAAAAAGAAATGAATAACCGGAGGCGCAACGATTCAGTTATTCGGTTATTCAATTATTCGTTCTTATTTCACCTGAAACAAATATTATTCCAAGTTAAAGATTGTTAAAAATACACAGGCAATTGTTGTTTTCTAAAATATTTTCTAAGTTTCTTACTATCTTTGCATAAAAGAATTGACTAACAGTAAAAAAAGAAATATGAAACGAATGAATTTTATTTATATCATTCCCCTGATGTTTTTGGTTGCAAACTGCTCCAATACGCAATCGGGCAAAAACAATGACGGAGATGTAATTGTGATGAAAAAGGCGGATTTCCTTACCAAAGTATTTAATTACGAAGAAAATACGACGGATTGGATCTATGAAGGGGACAAGCCTTGTATTATTGACTTTTATGCAGACTGGTGTGGCCCATGTAAAATCATTGCGCCCATTATGAAGGAATTGGCAGCCGAATACAAGGACGAAATCATCTTTTATAAAATTGACATCGACGAAGAAACAGAACTGGCGAGAGTCTTTGGCATATCAAGTATTCCGCTGATTTTGTTTGTGCCGACGGAAGGTCAACCGCATGCAGCCTTGGGCGCCTTGCCCAAAGAAACAATGGTTGAACAAATTAACCTGATATTATTGAGTAAGTAATAAATTTCGATTAACCCTTTCAGGGTTTGGAACCCCTGGTAGGGTTTTTGACATTTATAAATCATCATGAAACATTTTATCCATATTATTCTCATATTGTTATCCCTTCAGTCCGTACAATCCCAGGTATCTGTCTACCGGATTGAAATCAAAAAGGATATAGACAGGACGACTCAGCTCTATGTCAGTCGGGGGTTAAACGAAGCCCAATCACTTGGCGCTGATGTGATCCTTCTCCACCTCAATACGTATGGCGGTCTGGTGGATTCGGCAGATTCAATCCGTACTGCCATCCTGTACAGCCCGATTCCTGTCCATGTATTTATTGATAACAATGCTGCTTCTGCAGGAGCGCTTATCTCTTTGGCTTGCAAACAAATCTATATGCGTAGGGGAGCCAGTATCGGCGCTGCGACAGTTGTGAATCAAACCGGCGAACAGGTTCCCGATAAATACCAGTCATACATGCGTTCCATGATGCGCGCTACGGCTGAAGCACACGGCAAAGATACAATCATTCAAGGCAATGATACAACCTACCGATGGAAACGCGACCCGCTGATAGCAGAAGCGATGGTCGATAATCAAATCGCTATTCCTAATGTGATTGACTCGGGACGAACATTAACATTTACAGCTGAAGAAGCAATGAAATGGGGCTTTTGTGATGGCATCGCCGAATCGGTAGACGAAGTTATCACGCGGTTTTTAGGATATGAATCATACACCTTAACGATCTTCCGACCGACATGGCTTCATAATCTGCTTGGTTTTTTGATGAATCCTGTTTTTCAATCTATCCTGATTTTGGTTATCATCGGAGGTATTTATTTTGAACTGCAAACGCCTGGCGTAGGTTTCCCATTGGCAGCGGCCATTACAGCTGCCATACTCTACTTTTCGCCGCTCTATATCGAAGGCTTGGCGCAGAACTGGGAAATCTTGCTGTTTGTGATCGGAGTGATTCTTATCATGGTTGAGATATTTGTGATTCCCGGTTTCGGCATAGCGGGAATCAGCGGTATCGTACTGTTGATTGCAGGGCTTGTACTTAGTTTGCTGAATAATGTGGATTTTGATTTTACAGGAGTAAGCGGAACCGATTCAGGGAGAGCAATTATGATCGTGTTAACCGGAACGATACTCGGTATGGCAAGTATGATATGGCTATCCAATCGGATCGGAACAACGGGGATATTTAGAAAAATAGCGCTGACTTCTGATTTGGAAAACACATTCGCTTCACCTGTATTGACCGGATTAATAGGTGCGACAGGCGTTGCACTCACCGTGTTACGCCCATCCGGAAAGGTATTGATTGATGGAGAAGTATACGACGGAGTTTCCGAGTCGGGTTTTATTGAAAAAGGAGCAAATATTCGCGTTGTTCGATTTGAGAATGCGCAGGTGTACGTGGAGTTTCCAAAGCACACAGATGATACGGATGTACACAGATAATATATAGGGCGCTTCTAAAAAAACCCTTATGTCATCCTGAATTCGTTTCAGAATCTCCCCTGCATTCAGGAGATTGTGTATCAAGTTCGCAACGATGGAAATGTTATAAACAGAGGTTTTAGAAGTGTCCTATATAATTTGCGTCATTTGCGTTCAAAATTCCTTAAAAGAAACCGGCAATAACGCTTCAGCCGAATCAATGATAAACACTTCATCACTGCCGCCTAAGATGACTTGAAAAGGTTGTTTGAAACGCACTTCTGTCTCAAGCAAAACCTGTCTGCATGCCCCGCAGGGAGAGATGTTTTTCTGAACAACTCCGTCTTTGACGGCAATGATTACAATCGCTTTAACCGGCACATCCGGATACCGGGCGCCTGCATAATACAGCGCAACGCGTTCGGCACACATACCCGACGGATAAGCGATATTTTCCTGATTGTTTCCGGTTACGATTTTTCCATTGGCTAATACGACGACGACGCCTACATAAAAATTGGAATAAGGGGCGTATGCCTGCTTCGCAGAGATGACTGCCGTATCAATCCAAAACCTTTCTTCATCGGACAATTCATTTAGTCGGAATTTCCGAACGGGGATTTCAATTGTATATTTTTCCATAAATCTCAGTTATAAATTACAAAAATAGTTTAAAAATTTGTAATCAGAAAAAAAATATGTATTTTTGGGTGGTTTTTTTGTTTTTTACCGCAAAGGATGCAAAGGATTTATGCAAAGGGCGCAAAAGATAAATTATGACGGAGAATGAATTAGTGAGGATTGTGTTTGACTTGGGAATGAAAGTATGTAATGTGTTATTTTTTTAGTTTGTTGGATTGCACTTATGAGGAATGCATTTATTATGAAATCAAAAAATATGGTTGATTGATAAATTTCAATACCCCTTTATTTAAAAATGGCGTACGAAGCTTAATCAATAACTTATAAATTCTCTTTGCGCCCTTTGCATAAATCCTTTGCGTTCTTTGTG
>Ga0099364_10006490_pt1 | contig 17019 bp, 18 predicted proteins | sample TergutTh196P3_FD_73070 | JGI IMG/M metagenome (GOLD analysis project Ga0099364, IMG submission 73070) | Microcerotermes parvus P3 segment gut microbial communities from Pointe-Noire, Republic of the Congo - Th196 P3 | ecosystem: Host-associated > Arthropoda: Insects > Digestive system > Gut ... | reverse complement strand
TGTCCGCGCCGTTGCCCCAGGTACACCGTGATCTCGACTCCCTTGTCGCGGTTGTATTCGATGGTGTCGACGGCGCCCATGCGCACGGAAACCGACTGGCCGAAACCCTCCGATATATCCAGTTCGCAGGCCGATGCGCCGCCTTTGCGGGCAGCCTTGAGAATGTCGGAGGCAATTTCTCGCAGTTGGGATGGGGTGCAGGAAAAACCGGAGTTGGAAGTCATTGAGCGAACGGCACTGGACAAAATTATAATTCTACCCTGTTCATGACCCTCTCTTGCTGACCACAATGGTTTTTCGTCCCAATCCCAATGCCCCCCCTCATTCATCGGACAACGATGTCTCCGAGCCGCCGAGCAAGAGCCGTCGCAAGCGGGAGATGCACAGTCTTCAGGACTTGGGCGCGCAATTGCTTGCCTTGACGCCCGGCCAGTTGGAGAAAATCCCCTTGCCCGAGGAACTGCTGGCCGCCATCAACGAGGCGCGCCGCTTTACCCGCAAGGACGAAGCCCTGCGCCGTCAGATGCAATACATCGGCAAACTCATGCGCCGCGTCGATCCGGAGCCGATTCGCGCCCGACTCGCCACGCTGCGCGACCAATCGGCAAGCGAGATCGCGCGTCAGCGCCGACTGGAGCGATTGCGCGACGAGTTGCTCGCCGATGAAAAAACGGTTGAAAGCATCGCCCGCGAATGGCCGGGAGTCGACATTCAACGTCTACGCGCCCTGCGGCGCAATGCCCTGAAAGAACGCGAACAGCAACGCCCTCCCCGCGCGTACCGCGAAATTTTCAGGGTGTTGCGTGAACTTGAGCACGGAGCGACTCAAAACGACGCGCCGTTTGCCCCGGAACATGAAGACGGGTGAGGCGAAGCCATAACGACGGGCGCCGGGTGGGCTACAATTCAACGTTTCCCCGATCTCAAACCCGATATGCTCAAGAACCAGATCGACGACGTCCGCATTGCCGAAATAAAGGAACTGGCTCCGCCCGCGCATGTGTTGCGCGAATTTCCGGCGACATCCGAGGCGACGGCGACCGCCTTCAACGCGCGCCAGGCCATACATCGAATCCTGTACGGGGCCGACGACCGCCTGCTGGTGGTCATCGGGCCGTGCTCGATCCACGACGCTCAGGCCGCCTGCGAATACGCGCGCCGGTTGAAGACCGAAGCGGATCGCCTCAAGAACGATCTTCTGATCGTGATGCGAGTCTATTTCGAGAAACCGCGCACCACCGTGGGCTGGAAAGGGTTCATCAACGATCCCCATCTCGACGGCAGCTATGCGATCAACGAAGGTGTGCGGCTGGCGCGTCGCCTGCTGTGGGAAATCAATGAACTGGGGCTGCCAGCGGGCACGGAATTCCTCGACATGATTACGCCGCAGTACTTCGCCGATCTCGTATCCTGGGGCGCAATCGGGGCGCGCACCACCGAGAGCCAGGTGCACCGCGAACTGGCTTCCGGGTTGTCGTCCCCCGTCGGGTTCAAGAACGGAACCGACGGCAACGTACGAATCGCCGTCGACGCGATCAAGGCCGCGCAATCCCCGCATCACTTCCTGAGCGTCACCAAGGCGGGGCATTCCGCCATCGTCGCCACGCGCGGCAACGAAGATTGCCACCTCATCCTGCGCGGCGGCAAGGAGCCGAATTTCGATGCCGCCAGCGTCGATGCCGTTTGCCGCGAACTGGCCGCCGCCGGCGTGCCGTCCAAGGTGATGATCGACTTCTCGCATGCCAACAGCCGCAAACAGTACCGTCTACAGGTCGACGTGGCGCGCGATGTCGCCGGACAGCTTGGCGCGGGCGAAGATCGCATCATCGGCGTGATGGTGGAATCCCATCTCAAGGAAGGCCGTCAGGATCTGGTTCAGGATGTCGCACCCGAATACGGCAAAAGCATCACCGATGCCTGCATCGGCTGGGAAGACAGCGTAGCCGTGCTCGACCTGCTCGCCAGCAGCGTGCGTCAGCGTCGGATCGCGCGCGCGGCAGTTGGGGCGGTCGAGTAAAACAGTCTCCCTCTCAAAGCTCAGGTTTATCAACCCGGCCAGGTGGTCAATCTTGAGCGAGCAGAAATACATCCTGCAACGGCACTTTTCCATCCCTGCCCGAGAAATAGCGCGCATCCCGGCAAGAAAACCGCTTTTTCCGCACGCCGTTGTAATCCAGACTCGGAGAGGCGGCAGTTCACCCTGCCCGTCATTTCATTGTCACCCTCCGATTCTTCATGATTTCCGGTTCCTCATCCTCGATCGACATCTCGACCCAGGCAGCTTCGGCATATGCGAATCGCTGGCGCTCCGATGCGTCCGGGCAAGTCGCGGAACAGAATGTTTTCACGCCGAAACCGCGCAGTGACGACGTTTCGCAAAAAACGGGCAACTCCCGCACCGAAGAACTGAGCGCCCCTGACCGCCGCCAGCTCGAAACACTTAAATCCACGGATCGCGCCGTGCGCGCGCACGAAGCCGCGCACATGGCCGCAGGCGGCAGCCTGGTGACTTCCGGCGCAAGCTACAGCTACGAAACAGGTCCGGACGGTCAGCGTTACGCAGTGGCCGGAGAAGTCGGCATCGACACCTCGAAGGGACGCACGCCGGAAGAGACGCTCGTGCGCGCCCAACAAATCCGCGCCGCCGCACTTGCGCCTGCCGACCCTTCCGGCCAGGATCGTGCCGTGGCCGCCGCCGCAGCGCAAATGGCTGCCGATGCGCGCGCCGAAATCGCCCGCGCCAACATGGAAAAAAACCCGGCAGGCAAATCGCAGGAAAACGACTCAAACCGCTCTCTCTCGTTCGGACAAGCCATCGAGCACAGCCTGAATCCCAACGGACAGGCCGTCGATATTTACGCTTGAATCGGTCGAATAGCACCCTCGGTAGTGCCTCAGTGTCATTGCAGCGTGGAGCCGTCAGGCGTAGTCGCTTTGCTCAGAATGACAGGGGCGGAAGACACCACCGCACCCTCGAGGGATTTGCTCGCTCACGCCGTATGCGTTAGCCTCGTATTCTCACTCCTTATCGCGCCTCAACAATGAACAAACCCCTCCCGAAAACACCGGAAGAAATAAAAGAAATGCGCATCGCCTGCCGTCTGGCGGCGGAAGTGCTCGATTACATCGAACCCTTCGTCCGGGTCGGCATCACGACTGCCGAACTGGATCGCCTGTGCCGCGACTACATGAAAAATGTCCAGCACACGACCTCCGCCACGCTCAACTACACGCCACCGGGCTATATCCCTTACCCCGCTTCGATCTGCACTTCGCTCAATCATCAGGTCTGCCACGGCATTCCAGGGGAAAAATCGCTGAAAAAAGGCGATATCCTCAACATTGATGTAACCGTCATTTCTCCGACGGGGTTTTATGGCGACACCAGCCGGATGTTCATCATCCATGACGCCTCCATCCTTGCCAAACGCCTGTGCCAGGTGACTTACGAATGTATGTGGCTCGGCATCTCCGCTGTGCGGCCCGGCGCGCGTCTGGGCGATATCGGCCACGCCATCCAGCGACATGCCGAAGGTAACGGTTTCTCGGTCGTGCGCGAATTCTGCGGACATGGCATCGGACGCAAGTTCCACGAAGAACCGCAAGTGCTGCACTACGGCCAGCCGAACACGGGCATCGAACTCCAGCCCGGAGTGATCTTCACGATCGAGCCGATGATCAACGCCGGCAAGGCCGCCATTTCGGAATTGTCCGACGGCTGGACGATCATCACCCGCGACCGCAGCCTGTCGGCACAGTGGGAACACACGGTACTCGTCACCGAAAACGGCGTGGAAGTCCTGTCACTGTCCGCCGCCTGCCCGCTGCCGCCCAAACTGGTGACCGGAACGCTCGCCACGACCACCGCCAACGCTATTGCCGCGCTGCCCCCGGCTCCCCTGCCATGAACTGAACGGTTGACAGCGCCCATGATCAACAGCCCCTCTGCCGGATTGAAGCAGGTAATCACCGTCGGACGCAAACGCATCAAAGCGGGGCGCGCCACCCTGCGCGCCGCCTACGAGGCCAAACCCCTGACCACGCGACTGTTGCACGGACACGCGGCGCTGGTCGATACGGTCATCGCCAGACTCTGGAAAGCTTGTCGCATGCCCACGAATGCGGCACTGGCGGCGGTAGGCGGTTACGGGCGCGGCGAGTTGTTTCCGCACTCCGATGTCGACCTGCTGATTCTCCTGCCCGAACCCTCCAATGACGAGTTGGAAGCCCGCCTCTCGGTACTGGTCGGCGCGCTGTGGGACGTGGGACTCGCCATCGGCCACAGCGTTCGTACCATCGACGAGTGCCTGCAAGCCGCGCAGGCCGACATCACGGTGCAGACCAACCTGCTCGAATCCCGCCTGCTCACGGGCGACGAGACGCTGTTCCAGCAGTTCTGGATGCGTTACCGGGCGCAAATCGACGTGCGCGAATTCTTCCGCGCCAAGCTGTTCGAGCGTAACCAGCGCTACGCGCGCTACGACGAAACCCCTTACGCGCTGGAACCCAATTGCAAGGAAAGCCCCGGCGGCCTGCGCGATCTGCAATTGCTCGGCTGGATCGCCCGCGCCGCCCGCCTGGGCCGCAACTGGCAGGAATTGGCGCACAAACGCCTGATTACCGGCAACGAAGCAGGCGATCTGCGCAGCGTGGAACGCTTCCTGCAACATGTGCGCATCCGCCTGCACTACCTTGCGGGCCGGGCCGAAGACCGCCTGCTGTTCGACTATCAGGAACGCCTTGCCAGCGCGATGGGTATCGAGGCCACCGCCGCCAAACGCGCTTCGGAAATCCTGATGCAGCGTTACTATCTGGCGGCCAAAAAACTCACCCAGATCAACAGCATCCTGCTCCAGAATTACGGTGACGAAATCTTTCCGGAGCGTGAATTTCCGGCCATCGTCATCAATGAGCGTTTCCAGGCGGTGCGCGAACTGCTCGATATCCGCGATGAGACGGTTTTCGAGCGGCATCCCCCCGCCCTGCTCGAATGTTTCCTGCTGCTGCAACAACGCTTCGAACTCAAGGGCATGACCGCGCGCACCTTGCGCGCGCTCTGGACTCACCGCACTCGCGTCAATGCCGCGTTCCGCCTCGATCCTGTCAACCGCGCGAGATTTCTCGAAATCCTCCAGCAAAAGCATGGCGTTCTGCATGCTTTCCGCCGGATGAACCAATACGACATCCTTTCACACTATCTGCCGCCCTGGCGGAAGATTATGTGCCAGATGCAGCACGACCTGATCCATGCCTATACCGTGGATCAGCACACGCTCCTGGTACTGCGCAACATGCGCCGTTTCACGATGGGCAAACATGCCCATGAACACCCGATCATGACCAGCCTGATACTCGGGTTCGAGCGTCCCTGGCTGCTCTATATCGCCGTGCTCTTCCACGACATCGCCAAGGGACGCAACGGCGACCACTCCATCCTGGGCATGGCTGAGGCGCGCGAATTCTGCGAACACCACGGGCTGGAAGCCGAAGATACCGATCTCGTCGTCTGGCTGGTGCGCCACCACCTCACGATGTCGCTCACCGCGCAAAAAGAAGACATCTCCGACCCGCAAATTCTCCAGAAATTCGCCACCGTCGTCGGCGACGAACGGCGACTCACGGCGCTGTACCTGCTGACCCACGCCGACATTCGCGGAACCAACCCAAAGATCTGGAACAGTTGGAAAAACAGATTGCTCCAGGATCTCTTCTTCGCCACGCAACGCCTGTTGCGCGGAGCCACACCGCAACAGGCGCTACGCCAGGACGAGCGCATCGGCGAAGCCCGACTGCTCCTGCGCGGACTTGGTCTGCGCACCGGCATCGAAGACGCCCTGTGGTCACAGCTCGATACGGTTTATTTCATGCGCCACTCGTCCGACGAAATCGCCTGGCACGCGCAAATGCTTCACTTCCAGGTCGACACCGACGAGTCCGTCGTCAAGGCGCGGGCGCTGGAGGACAACAGCGGAATCCAGGTCATGGCGTACACGGTGGATCAAAAGGATCTGTTCATGCGTCTGACCGGATTTTTCTGCCGCATGGGTCTGTCCATCCTGGACGCCAAGGTGCATACCACCCGCCACGGCCACGCGCTCGACAGTTTCATCCTGCAAGACCCGAACGACGGCGAGCACTACCGCGACATCCTCTCCCCGATCGAACACGAACTGACGCTTGCCCTGCAAAACCCGGAAAAGATCGTGCGACCCCCAACGGTTCGCCTCTCCAGTCAGGTTCGGCACTTCCCGATCACCCCTTACGTCAAGCTGAACGCCGACGAAGCGGGCCGCCACCATATCCTGTCGATCACCGCCGTGGATCGTCCCGGTCTGCTGTTCGACGTAGCCGAAGTGCTGGCCGCGCACGGTATCAACGTCGAAACCGCCAAGATCGCCACTTTCGGCGAGCGCGTGGAAGACAGCTTTCTTCTCACCGGCGGCGGACTGGCGCAGGAATCACGCGCCATCAAGGTCGAGCGGGAGTTGCTGGAACGGCTCCAGCTTTGAAGCGCGTGGGCTGACGCGGCAGGTTCCGCTTCAGTGCTTGCCGCCCAGACGATCCATCAGCGCGTAGAACAGGCCCGAAAACAGGAACACCACATGGATAACGACCATCCAGATCAGGGTGCGATCTCCGACATGGTCGTCGTTCTGGCTGAAGAGCATGAACATCTTGAGCAATTCGATCCCGGAGATCGCCACCATCGAGCCGATCAGTTTGATCTTGAGATCGGAAAAACCGATATGTCCCATCCAGTCCGGGCGGTCTTCGTGGTCGTGCAAATCGCCCATCCTGGAGACGAAATTCTCGTACCCGCTGAACATGACGATAATCAGCAGGTTCATGATGAGCGCCACATCGACCAATGACAACACGCCGATAATCAACTTGCCGCTGGAGGCGGTGGCGAGTCCCGTGAACAGGTCGAGGATCTCCTTGGCAAACTTGTACAGCAATGCCACAAGCGCAAACACCAGCCCCAAATAGACTGGGGCCATCAACCAGCGGCTGGTAAAAAGAAAATGCTCAAACTGGGACTCGAACTTTTCCAGCATTACTCTTGATTTTTTTTGCTCGGCCATATTTCAACTCCTCACGACTGACATAAACGGGCAAGCACGTTGCGCACCCGTAACATCGCCTCCTGCAATACCTGCTCAAGCTGTTCAAAATGCACGCCTTGCATGCTCGTTTCGCGCCCTGCGGCGTAGTTGGCCACTACGTTGATCGCGGCATAGGGCAGTTCCAGTTCGCGGGCAAGCGCCGCCTCGGGCATGCCGGTCATTCCGACCACGTCCGCCCCGTCGCGTTCGAGGCGGTCGATTTCGGCCGCCGTCTCCAGGCGCGGCCCCTGCGTCGCCGCGTAGACCGCCCCGTCGATCACTTCTTCACCCGCCTCACGGGCTTTGTCGAGAATCCGGCGCCGCATCCCTTCATCGTAAGGATGGGTAAAGTCGATGTGGCGCACCAGCGCATCGGCGCCGTCGAAAAAGGTATGGGCGCGACCCCATGTGTAATCCAGTATCTGATCCGGTACGATCAACGCGCCCGGCGCGCAATCCGGGCGGATGCCGCCGACCGAAGCCACCGAAACGACGCTTCCCACTCCAGCGGCCTTCAGCGCCCAGATATTGGCGCGGTAATTGACCCGGTGCGGGACAATGGTATGCCCGTAACCGTGCCGCGCCAGAAAAACCACTTCGCAGCCAGCCAGCCTGCCAAATATCAGCGCCCCCGAAGGTTCGCCATAAGGCGTGCGCGCAACCTCGCGCCGCTCTACTTCGAGCGTGGACAACTGGGTCAGTCCCGACCCTCCGATGATCGCGAACAAGACTTCCGACTCCTTTCTGGTTTTCCGGCCCGGAGCGTATCCAGTTCTCCGGAGAAAATTACAAATGATAGCATGCTCTCCAAGCTCTGCTAAAATATAGGGTTTTTTCAACATTCCATTGCATTTTTATGTCACGCTCCATTCGCAACATCGCCATCATCGCCCACGTCGATCATGGCAAAACCACCCTGGTCGACCAGCTTCTGCGCCAGTCCGGCACCTTCCGCGACAACCAGCAGGTTGCCGAACGGGTCATGGATTCGGGGGACATCGAAAAAGAGCGCGGCATCACCATCCTGTCGAAAAACTGTGCGATACGGTACGGCGACACCCATATCAACATCGTCGACACACCGGGACACGCGGACTTCGGAGGCGAAGTCGAGCGCGTGCTCTCGATGGTCGATAGCGTGCTGCTGCTCGTCGACGCCCAGGAAGGGCCGATGCCGCAAACCCGTTTCGTCACCCGCAAGGCGCTTGCACAGGGGTTGCGACCCATTGTCGTCGTCAACAAGATCGACCGTCCCGGCGCGCGTCCGGACTGGGTCGTCAACCACACGTTCGATCTCTTCGACAAGCTCGGGGCCACTGAGGAACAGCTCGATTTTCCGGTCATTTACGCCTCCGCCCTCAACGGCTATGCGTTCACGCGCCCCGGTGACGAACAGAAGGACATGCGCCCCCTGTTCGACGCCATCCTCAAGCACGTCCCGCCCCCTGCAATCGACGTGAACGGGCCGCTGCAACTCCAGGTCTGTTCGCTCGATTATTCGACCTACATGGGCCAGCTCGGCATTGGCCGCATCACGCGCGGACGCATCCGCCATAACCAGGAAGTCATCGTGATGTACGGCGATGAAAACCGGGGCAAGGGCAAGGTCAGCCAGGTGCTGACCTTTCAGGGGCTCGACCGCAAGCCTGCGGAAGCCGCCGAAGCGGGCGACATCGTCCTCATCGCGGGCATCGACCAGATCAACATCGGCATCACCCTGTGCGATCCGGAAACCCCCGAGGGACTGCAACCGATTGCCGTCGATGAACCCACGCTCACCATGAGCTTCCTGGTCAATACCTCCCCGCTGGCCGGGCGCGACGGCAAATACGTCACCAGTCGCCAGATACGCGAGCGGCTGGAAAAGGAACTGCTCAAGAACGTCGCCCTGCGGGTCGATTTCACCGAAGACACCGACGTGTTCGAGGTCTCGGGCCGGGGCGAACTGCACCTCACCATCCTGCTCGAAAACATGCGCCGCGAAGGGTTTGAACTGGCCGTCGGACGACCTCGCGTGGTCTACAAGGACATCGACGGGGTCAAGAGCGAGCCTTACGAGTTGCTTACCGTCGACGTGGAAGAAGACCATCAGGGCGGCATCATGGAAGAACTCGGTCGCCGCCGGGGAGAATTGCAGGACATGCAGCCCGACGGCAAAGGCCGCGTGCGGCTCGAATACCGGATTCCGGCGCGCGGGCTCATCGGCTTTCAGGGCGAATTTCTCACGCTTACGCGCGGCACGGGTATCGCCAGCCACGTCTTCGACGATTACGGCCCGCTGGCGGGCAACATCTCCGAGCGCAGGAACGGCGTGCTCGTCTCCCAGAACGACGGCGCGGCAGTTGCCTATGCGCTCTGGAACCTGCAGGAGCGGGGCCGCATGTTCGTCAGTCCGGGCGAGATGCTCTATGAAGGCATGATCATCGGCGTAAACAGCCGCGACAACGATCTCGTCGTCAACCCCATCAAGGGCAAGCAACTCACCAACATCCGCGCATCGGGCAAGGACGAAGCGGTCAATCTCACTCCCCCGATCGATCTCACGCTGGAATCGGCGGTCGAATTCATCAGCGACGACGAACTCGTGGAAATCACCCCGAAAAACATCCGCCTGCGCAAGCGTCACCTGAAGGAAGCCGACCGCCGCCGGGCGGCACGCGCCGAGACGGCGTAAGCCGTCGCGTCGGTTTTCTTCCGCAGCCTGGGCAACGTCTCCGTCAGGCTGCGGTCGACGAGAAGTGCGCCGCCTTCGTAAACCCGTTCCCACGCATGTCCGCGATGAAGTTGCCCAGGTCGTCCCATACCTCGACGCGGTACACCGAAACATTCTGCCCGCTGGAGAGGCAGGCCGAACGCGCGATCAGACGTTTTCCCTTGGGCGTAGCGAGGTAGGAGATGCTGTTCGACTGCCCTACCGTAATCCCCACCTTCTCACCAAGAAACAACCGCAGATTGCAGTGCACGGCAAAGGCCAGATCAGCCAGCGTGAAAATCGCTCCTCCCTGAACCGTGCCGCCTGCATTCAGGTGTTCACTTGTGATCGGCATGCTGCATCGCACTTCTTCTTTCGTCACCGAGTCGATGACGATGCCCGCGTTCGTAGCGAAACGATCCTTCACGAAAAAAGCGCGGATACGTTCGATGTCGATGTCCATTCCGATACTCTGCTCACAGATCAAACCCAGGAATTCCAATGTTTTACTGCCGCGAAAAACGAATTCCTGAAGATTTTTCGAAGGCGCCCTATTGTATATTTCGACGCGGAGCATCGTCGATTGTTCAGGATCGACGACACATTGCGCCAGAAACCACAACCGCCAGACTACGGTTCCGGGTAATGTTTGTCGTACCCATGTCATTACAATTAAATCCAACAGGAAGGAGATGAGACATGACCTCGATGCTTCTGGGGCTGGTGTTGTTTTTCAGCGCGCATAGCTTACAGATAGCCCGCAGGGTACGGCTGTCATTACTGGAACGGATGGGCACGACCCCTTATAGGGCCGTCTATTCGATTGTATCTCTTGTCGGCCTGGTTCTGATCGGCTTCGGTTTTGCCGATTATCGGTCAGGCGGCCTGATCCCTGTCTGGTTTCCGCCATTGTGGATGAAACACATGGCGTTGCTCCTGAACTGGTTTGCCATCGTTTTCTTTGCCGCTGCCTATCTGCCTTGTTACATCCGGCGAACGCTTCGACATCCGATGCTGACCGGGGTCCTGATATTGGCAATCACTCATCTGCTTACCAATGGCGACGCGGGCGGCATGATTCTGTTCGGAACATTCCTGTTTTGGGCGGTGGCCGTGCGTATTGATACCAGGTTTCGTACCGTCGATAAAAGCCCGGTCAGGGCATCCATGCTCTTCGATTTTCTGGCGCTTGCAATCGGTTCTGCTTCCTACGCAATCATCGTGTTCTGGCTGCATCCCAACATCTTCAACATTCCCGTCTGGCCAGGCTGAACATGTGTTGAATGCAATCCTCGCAATGAGCAGCGAGGCCAGTGGGACAAGCGTTGAACCTGGAGCCGCAGGCTCCCCCGAACAAGCCTCCCTCTCGAGGGAGGGCACGCCGGAGGCGTAACGGAGGGAGCAAGAAATCCCCGCCATTGATGGCGGGGGTGACTCTGCAATCAGGCTACCAGCCGGGGCCGGCCATATCGGTATCCTGACCAACAATGGTGACTTGTGAGGCATCAGCCATATTCGGCAGGGAATCCGCTGCTTCCGGAGGCTGCGGATCCACCTCCCCGAAAGACGGGCCTTCCTCCTTTGCAGGCAGAAGCACAAATGTCGTTGGATAGATCTCCTTCGGAGGCGGATAAACCACCTTATAAGGCGGGCATACCTCCTTCGGAGGCAGATACACATACTTTGGAGGATGATACACATACATTGGAGGTGGACATACTACCTTCGGAGGCACGTAAATCGGCATCACGAAGAACGGTTTCAGAAAAAAACACATTTCACTCTCCTCGAAAAATCACTCCCGGAATCACCGGGCTGACGGCGTAAACGCCATGACATTGGCAATGTTTTCCCATTGAGCAAGGGCTGGATGCTTTGCCCAGCCATCAATTTGAAGTATACACTAAAAAATGCCTTTTGTGTATACCGTACATATATTATAAACTATTTATATTATGCCTTCCTGTCTGACATAAGTGACAAAAAATCAGTTAAACAGGATTTAAATATTTTATATTAAAAATCATGGACATATAAACTACTCGACATGATAAAAATCATAATATCATAAACAGAGAGAACTTTTAGACCAATTCCTTCGCCACGACATCGGCACTCTGCCTTCTTCGATGGCTCAGGTTTGCCTGCAAGCAGCAAGAAATGAGCGATTTCCGCGTCGGATATCAACCCGGCACGGGCGTGGTTGTCGATGCGCAGCGATCCGGCCCAGGCGATCTGCCTCCGGCAAGGGCAACAGCAACAGCGTAAGCTCCGTTCTTCCGCCTGACCTCGGAGCCGGACAAGCGGCGTTTCCGAAGCAATTGTCACCCGGACAAGTCGGTTTTTTTTACACTTCTATTTGCATATACATTTGTATTACTCGGATAATCAACAACATACAGTTTTGGCAGGATTTTTGCTTGTATCACATATTCTGCAACAGCCGAAACTGTTTCAGTTGATACATTAAATATTTCTTGTTCGCAGCACGCGCAGGCTTGAATAAAAACCAGCTCTGGCCGGACAGGTGTTTGGTTACTTGATTAAAGAGGAGAGCTCGATCATGTCCAGGCTTCTTTCTGCTTCACTTCTGGCATTTGGCATCGCATTTGCCACGCCATCGGTGGCGCAATCGCAATGGGATCCGTATCCGGGGCCGTATTACCAATATCCAAACAGCGGGCCCATCGGATATAACGAAACCATAAAAGGCGCGCATCTTTACATCGTGGATCCAACCAAGCCGGTAGAAATCAGCTACTACGGTCCTTATGGGGCAGGGAATGTAGGCTTTGTCAATGTCGTAGACAAGATGTACGTAACTCTTGGAACGCTCGACATTGACGGAAACCAGCTCGATAACTATGCCGGCCTCCTCTCTACCAGATGCGTCGAATACTGTACTGGCGTTCCTCAGAACCGCTCGCTTGCATCATCCGAGATGATCCCCTACAAGAACAATCCACTGCTGACTCCCGGCAAATCGGACTATCACTTTTTGTACACCCCCAGTGAAGGCGCTTATGAACTGGTCTTCGAGTGGTTCAGGTATACCTCGGATTACAAAGTGGCAGGGACGTACCGCAACGGATACTCGCGCGACTATGCCCAGTTCATGAACGTCGGATGGGGTCCCGAATACGAATACACGGTTCTTTCTCTCAGTACCGGCGACGGGTGGGGATCCAATATCATCATTGGATTGAGAAACGTCTCGTTTATGCCTCCCACTCCCGTACCCGAACCGGAAACCTACGCCATGATGCTGGTCGGCCTCGGTCTGATTGGCGCCGTGGCTCGCCGTCGTCGCAGGAGCCTGTGATCGGGTAATCAACCCAAGCTGCGTCAGGCCTTTGCCGATGCTCCCGAGGCCAGTGGCTTCGGGCAAGCCATGCGTGGGCAAGGGCGTCGCATCGCACGGCATGCCGAGGTGATCGCCAATACCGGCCTGATGGATACCCAACTCTGGCCCGAGCGCCGCACGCCTGGGCGCATCCGCTCGCTCATCCGCAAGCTCACTCTCAATATGCTCAAACTCGATACAGCGCATCCGAAGAAAGGTGTGCGCCTGCGCCGCAAGAGTGCAGCATGGGATGATGATCGTAGGCGGGTGCCAGAAATGAAACTTTCATGACAAACATGTTCAATCGCCCTGATGTTCCAGGGGGTTCCGGGCGACATGTTCGTAAATTGTGCAAGAGCTGTGTATAAGACGATGGCTCAAGCCACCGTATTCGCGTCCATGCTCAGGTCGCTTTCAAGCTTTCGCGCTGCACCCAGTCAGCTTTTGGCCTCGCAGTTGCATCCCACACCAGCGTGCACAGATGTTAAGCTTTGTAGATTACGCGCTGAATGGGCACTGCGCCTAACGACAAAGCTAAGCGACAACCCCGCCTATGGCGGGGCTGTTCGGCTTGAGCACAAAGTTAGGTACAGCGCCAGAACACATTGGCTGAGGCTGCCGATAAGTTTACTTCCTCCGATAACGTGTCATGGCCTTGATGACGGCTAGTCCAGCGAGCATGAGAGCATAGGTCTGTGGCTCTGGAATGGGAGTCGTCGGTGTGCCGCTCGTATTGCTCAATGAAAAACTCAAGTCGTTGAAAACGAATGCTCCATTGAACAGATCTTCAAAGCTGACCAACGTTGTTCCTGGGGTTGTCCAGTCTGTCTCGACCCGGGCGTGCGCTTGTCCATCGGGGTTACGTAACGCTGGGCCAGAGAAAAAAGTATACCCCGTGGTGAGTACCCTAAGCTCGAAGACGAGTTCTGCCCCAGCGTCGAAGCTCCCGAGACTGACTGTCGTGCCCTCAGCCGTTCCGTAGTTGTTGAATATGAACGTACCGTTGAAGTACAAGTCATTGTTATAGCCTGCCGAGCTTCCTTGATAGGTTGCAAAGACTTCGCCGCCGTTCGCGATCACCGAAAAGCCTTCAGTGCCTTCGGCTGCAATGGTTAGGGCCTGTACTGTAGTCGCGACAGTTACTGCAATTGCTGCAACGAAGGCGTGCATACAGATTTTGCAGAGTTTCCTGGGCATTTTTTCACCTCCGAGAAAAAGACCACAAAGCTGTGGTGTTGGTCATCTGCAACCGGGAGGCCAAGCACTAGCACTGGCCGGATGCAGCGCAAAAGATTGAAAGTGGCATGGACATGGACTTGAGTGCGAGTGCGGTGAAGTGCCTAACGTTCAAAGCTAAACGGTGACCCGATAGGGCCGTCCGCTCGAGCGCCGGGGTTAGGCACAAGCGCCCAATTCAGCGCGCGATCTGCGAAGCATAGCACCCCTACGCGCCGATGTGGGATATATCCGGCAACCTTGAGGATTCAGGCAACGTGTCGTCCGCGCTTACTGGCCGAATCGCTACGCGGCACGTCCGATGATGACCGACGACGCCCGCATCGTCGATGCCAAGGCGTGCTTTGCCATGAGAACTTGCAACCCTCGGTCGCAGGACTGAATCCATGCGACTCATTCGATCCGGTTCCACCATCCTCCCCCAAGTGCCTGAAATAGCGTGGCCGTGCTGCCAAGGCGCGCGGCCTGTGCCTCGATCAGGGTAAGGGTTGCCTGCTGGTACGCTTCTTCCGCCTGCAACAGCGTCAGGGTATCGACTTCCCCCAGTTCCTGTTGGGCGCGGGCAAGTTCCAGTGTCACTCTGGCCGCTTGCTCCGTCTCGACGACGGCTTTCAGGTGGGCGGCGTCCGAATGAATGGCGTGGAGTGTGTCGGCAACGTTCTGGAACGCGGCGAGCACCACGCTACGGTATTCGGCGCTGGCCTGTTTGAGCGCCTGTTCCGCTGCGCGTTGCTGATGCGACAGCGGGCCGCCGTCGAACAGGGTGAGCGCCAGATCGCCGATAATCTCAAAGAATTTATTGACGGGCGAAAACATCTGGCTGAAGCGCGCGGCGCTGCATTCCGCTCTGGCAAGCGGAAGTGGTACGCCTTGCGAATCGTCCGTTCGGTTGAGCTTGTGTTCGGTTTCGCCAAGCGTCCTAACAACATGCTCAACCCCGCCTGCGGCGGGTTGCTTATTTTTTGGAGAACAAGCCCGTACTACAGCTTTTCTTGACGGCCCAAGGCTCACCACATAGAATTGTTGGTTTCCCTTGGTGATGTAGCTCAGACGGTTAGAGCGATGGATTCATAACCCATAGGTCGGTGGTTCAATTCCACCCATCACCACCATAAAATCAATGGGTTGCAACGATGCGGCCCTCGAAGGCCCTCAACGCCGACGCTGTTGTCTCCCATCTGAAGGCAAGCAGGTCTTTATTTCCTCTGTTCGAACCGCAGAAAATCCGCGAGCCGCCGGGACTCATTGATCTCGTCGTGCGGTACCAATATGTATTTCCACGGCTTGCCGCCAACGGTTGCAGTGTAATACGGCATGTCCCGGTTTCTGGCTGCTCGTGGTTCATCGGTATCAGAATCAGGACAAAGTCATGGCTCTCCGTATTTTTTTGTTCGTGTTTCAGAGCCATAGGTCGCCATAAGTCGGGATGACGATCCCAACTTATGGCGCTAATTGCGGAGCACGCCAAATACTTTCTGCGCCAGGCTACCGGCGGCGCGAAGCGGATTCTCGCGGATTGCCTTCTCCTCTTCGGCCATCATCATAAAGAGACCATCGAGCGCCTTGTTCGTGACATAGCCGTCCAGGCTGCCGTCCTCCTTGCTGATCAGTCCGAACCTGGCAGCGCTGCCCGCAAATTTGTTGTACTGCTCGGCCAGCTTCACCCTGGCGATCGCCTGCTGGACGATGGGTCGAAATTTGTCGCCGAGCGGCGCAGACGTGGTTCGGCGGAAATACTCTGTGGCGGAGTTGTTGCCGCCAGCAAGAATACCTTTGGCATCCTGCACGGACATACCCTTGATCGCATCCACCAGCAGTTTCTTCGCTTCGGGTACGGCGGCTTCGGCGGCGCGGTTGAGGGTGGTTTCCAGTTCATCGACCTGCTTGCCCATACCCACGGAGCGCATCATTTTCCCCGCCCGATTCAGTTTATCGGGTAAGGGAATCCGCACCTTGGGATTACCGAGAAAACCATTTTCCCTGCCGAGCAGATCGACGGCTTTGCTTGCCCCCTGGGTAAGCGCCTCCTTGAGGCCGGCAGTTGCATCACCGCTGCTGAGTTGATCGAGAGAGCGCGCATGAACCGCTCCCGACAGCAGCAGGACAGCGAGAATGATGAATTTGCGCATGACAAACTCCGGAAAGAAATATAGCAAGTTCCGATTCTACCCCCTTGCACAGTGCTCTCCACCTGCCGTACTGCGCACCCCCAGGCACAGTTTATTGGTAGATGAATTCGTCAAGCGCCTGGATGCCGTATTGCCTTGGGATAAGGCCGCTGTTGACACCACAGCCTGCATCAAGCAGGCTTTGGCGGCTGTCGGCACGCCCATCGGCGCCAACGATGCTGCCATTGCCGGTCATGCGTTGTCCCTCGGCGCGATCCTGGTCACAAACAATACCCGCGAATTTCGGTGAACGGTCAGAAGTCCAGTTGCGATTCGTGGATGCAGAGTGCCTTGGCGATCTTCTCGCGGCTGGATTTGCGGATGGTTTTCTTGCCTTCAAGTTGCGCATACGCGCCTTGAGTGATGCCCATACGTTGCGCGACTTCAGCCTGGGTCAATTCCTTGTGCTCCCGCCATGCGCGGGCGGCAGACCATTCGTTGTCCATTGCCAGATCCACCACGACCGCAGGAATC
>Ga0099364_10006489_pt1 | contig 17019 bp, 11 predicted proteins | sample TergutTh196P3_FD_73070 | JGI IMG/M metagenome (GOLD analysis project Ga0099364, IMG submission 73070) | Microcerotermes parvus P3 segment gut microbial communities from Pointe-Noire, Republic of the Congo - Th196 P3 | ecosystem: Host-associated > Arthropoda: Insects > Digestive system > Gut ... | reverse complement strand
TTGGGTAAACACTGGCTCCTTGAATATTTTGCAAGATGTATTTTCCAAAGGTGACGATGATTTAAGAAATGATTTTGCAGGTTTGCTTACAGGCGCACCTATTACAATGTATTTAGAGGATGGAATTACTTACCCAATAAATTACGTAAACTCGAATATATTTTGGACAATGTTATTAAATGCAGGATATTTAAAGCCATGTAACGGTGCCAAAACGCAAAAATTTAGCGCTGAATTAGTGAACATGGAAGTCAAAAATATTTTTTCGCGTTATGCTACTGAGTGGTTTAGTCGTCAAAAAACCTCAATATCGAAAACAATACGGGATTTTCTTGATTGTTTGGTAAATGGAGATAAAGATGGCGTTACCTACTCCCTCAACAACGAATTGCTCAACAACCCAAGTTGTTTTGATTTTAAAGAAGAAAACAGTTATCACATGTTTATTTACGGGATGTTGCTTACACTTTCAGATGATTATGCAATTTATTCAAATCCCGAAACAGGAAAAGGACGCTCAGATAGCCTGCTCAAACCTTTTGACAAAGAGAAACCTGCAATAGTTGTTGAATTTAAACACACTAATGATGCCAAAAAAGATTTAAAGCAAGAAGCACAAAAAGGTCTTAAACAAATAGAGGAAAAAGCATACATCCACAATTTGAAAAAAGAAGGTTATAAGCAAATATACAAATATGGCATTGCATTTCACAAGAAAAATTGTGAAGTGGCGATGGAAATTAGTGGTTAGTGGTTAGTGGTTAGTGAGTGAATGAGTGAATGAGTAGTAAGTAGTGAGTAGTGAGTAGTAAGTAGTTGTTTATGAATAGTGGATAAATAAAAATGAAAAATTCGTGAAAATTAGTGTAATTAGTGGCTAAATATATACAAATGAAATCAATTATAAGACTTATATTATTGTTGGCAACAACTTCTTTGTTTGCACAAAGCGATTTTGATAAATTTAAAGAGCAGTCGTTAAATGAATTTAAGCAATTTTCAGAACAACAAGAAAAAGATTTTAATGCTTTTAGAGACAAAGTGAATGCCGATTATGCCGATTTTTTGAGAAACCGATGGGAAGAGATGAAATCATTCAATGGCACGCCCGCACCTTTGCCTCCCGAACCGATTGCGCCTGTAGTTGTTGAGCCAGAAAAGAAACACACAGCAGACCCACTCCCTTTCGAAAAAATTATCCCTCCGCCAACACAAGAACCGCGCCCACAGCCAATAGTTCCTTCACTATTAACGCAACCTGATATACCCGATCCCCTAAAAGAAGATAAACCAACTATAAAGCCCGACAAATCGACATTTTCATTCCTTTTTTATAATACAGAATGTAACATAAAATTGACCAATGATATGCGATTTTCGTTGCACGACATATCAGAACAAAGCGTTTCGCAAGTTTGGAAAACATTGTCCAAACCAAAATACGAAACTCTGATAACAGAATCTTTACTTTTGAGAGACAAATTAAATCTCAGCGATTGGGGTTATATAATGCTACTCAAAGAGATGACAGAAAAATTTTTCGGAAAAACAAGCAACGAAGCCGTTTTGATGCAAATGTTCATTTTAACACAATCGGGATACAAAGTGCGTATAGCACGAACAAACAACCAACTTGCGCTGCTTGTACCATCTAAACAGACAATTTATGAATACTCTTTTTTGAATATTCAAGGAGTTAATTACTACGTGGTTAACAAAGATTTAAAAAGTAGTTCTTTTTATATTTGTAATCAGGATTTTCCTAAGGAGCAATTTTTTTCGTGGCAAACGGGTCAGCCAATCTTGACCGAAAAATTTAATGCTCCCAAATCTTTCGTTTCAAAACGTAACCCTGAAATTAATGTATCTGTGCAAACTAACCAAAATTTAATGGATTATTATAGTAATTACCCACTTACGTCAAATTGGGATTTATATACACTTGTTGGCTTTAGTGAAGATGTAAAAAATATTCTATATCCCGTATTCCAACAAGCAATTAACGGTAAAGAAAAACTTGAAGCCGCTCAAATATTACTCTCTTTTGTCCAAACCGCTTTCGAGTACAAAACTTGCGCCGAACAATTTGGTTATGAACGTCCATTTTTCCCCGACGAAAATTTTTATTATCCTTATAATAATTGCAAACACCGAGCCACTTTGTTTGCTTTACTAATCAAAGAGTTGCTCGAACTTGATGTTGTTTTGTTGCATTATCCCGGACATTTATCTCCCGATGGTATCGGTCATTTAACAACAGCGGTAAATTTTTCAGAAGATGTAAAAGGCGACCATTTCATTATTAGAGGGAAAAAATTCATAGTTTGCGACCCAACGTACATAGGCGCAAATGTAGGTATGTCAATGGATAAATATAAGAATGTAAGGGCTGAAATTATTGAGTTGTAGAAATCAGGACAACCTTAACGACTAACTAATCCGCAAAAATCCCTCAAATCCGTATTTCACCTATAAACGTGCAATCCTCCTTCTTTTGCGGATGGTAGGTAATTAACTCCAAACCAGCACATTTGAAGTATAATAAAAGCAAAAATCAAGATAAATGCTGCGATTTTTCGTTCGGTAGGGTTATGATAACGTAAATGTATATAAATCAAATAAATAATCACGGTTGCTGCCGCCCAAGTTTCTTTTGGATCCCACGACCAAAATCGTCCCCAAGCTTCTTTTGCCCAGATGGAGCCTAATAATAGTCCAATCGTAAGAAATGCCGTTCCGAAATTTACTAAATCATCGCAAAGGTGCATTATTGATATTTCTTTTTCAGGGTTATAACGTAAAATTAAGATTAACAACGCATTAACGGTAGCAATACCTACCAAAGAATATGCAAAAATATAGACGACAACATGAGGAATAAACCAAATACTTTGCAAGGCGGGCATCAATATTTTATGGTGAATTTCGGGATTAAAAATATTTATACAAATAAAAACTACTGAAAGTAAAATAGTTAGCGAAAGAATCCATTTATATTTCCGTTTAATGTAAATAACCAATCCTACCAAAGGCAAAAAAAAGGAATACCAAAGTCTTGTTTCTCCCATTGTGGTCAAAGGCGGGCGTTCGAGTGAAATCCACATTCCTGCAATAAAAGCGGCAAAAATTATTAATCCGACAACCATAAAAAAAACTGATTTTTTAAATTCATTTCCTTTATATGCCAAGATAGCGGCTATGGTCCAACAAGCCAGCGATGACAAAGAAAATCCGATAAAATAGTCCCATTGCATATTAAACATTTTTTTTATGAGAAGAAAATATTAAAAAGCCACTGCCTATCAACAACATCCCAATTCCCAAATATACTATCGGGTAGCAACTCTTTTCGATAAAATCGCTATTCCCAAGTAATAGTGAAAAATATGCAACGAACAATCCGCCATGAGTGAAAATAAATCCTAAATCACGAATCCTGAAACAACATAATTTTTTCAAAATTACTAATCCTAAAACCCAAAGAAAATAAAGTGAAATCAGAAAAAATTGCCACGAAACCGTCATCTGCATTAATCCTATCCGTATCAAAAGGTTTGCATTTGAAATATCAACCGAAGAGGGCAATTGCCGCGTAAATCCCATCAAAATGAGCATAAAAAGTAAAGACAATAGCACCGTTATTGTTGCAACACCACCCGAAAACCATCGCAGAAAAATAATTTTATTTGAAAGAAAATGAAAAAATATTAGACACCCCAGAAATAACACAGTGAAAATCAGATTATAAGGAAATTCGAATAATTTTGAGCTAATGTTTCCCGTTAATAATTGCAAAATTGTTCCTAATAAAAAAATTACTACGCAAATAGTCCATCCTTCAATAAAGTCCCATCTCTTATTTTTCAACATATTTAAAAGATTTTTATTTACAAATTTACAGGAATTTTTTAAAAATTTTTATATTTTTGCAAAAATTTTAATAATTGAATAACAACAAATAAAAAAAATAATTATTTTTGAATTTCAAAAAATAGAAAAAAACCTATTTTAATGGTTGAAAATTAAAGGTTTAAGTAGAAACATGGTAAAAAAAATAATAATTTTTGCAATATATTTTTTCTCACTTTTTTGGTTAGAAAACGGAATAATGTTTTCTCAAAAAGTAAATGGTTTTAAAACAATTGTGATAGATCCCGGACATGGAGGCAAAGATCCTGGTGCTGTGGGTAAACTATTGAAAGAGAAAGATATAGTATTGGATATATCGCTTAAAGTAGGGGAATATCTAACAAAAGAGATGCCCGATTTAAAAATTATTTTTACACGCAACGAAGATATTTTTGTTCCTTTGGACGACCGATCGGAAATTGCTAACAAAGCAAAAGCCGACCTATTTGTTTCAATTCATGCTAACTCCGTCAAAGACAATAAAGTACATGGAACTGAAACTTTTGTACTTGGTTTACACAAATCGCAAGAAAACCTTGAAGTAGCCAAAAAAGAAAATTCTGTTATCGTTTTAGAAGATGATTACAATACTAAATATGAGGGCTTTGACCCAAATTCAATAGAATCTTACATAATTTTTGAACTTATACAAAATGTCTATTTAGACCAAAGCATTGAAGTCGCATCACTTGTACAAGACCAATTTGTAAAACGAGTCGGTCGTTTTGATAGAGGAGTTAAACAAGCTGGCTTTTTAGTTTTGAGAAGAGCAGCAATGCCCTGTATTCTTTTAGAAATTGGTTTTTTAAGCAACAGAGACGAAGAAATATTTATGCAATCAGACGAGGGAAAAACTTACATCGCATCTGCAATATTCAGAGCAATAAGGGATTACATTAATAAGTTCGAAGATAGAAGTAACCTTGCGAAGTTCGCAACAGAAAAAAATCCCTCCGAAAATAACGAAAAAATTGAGTTTAGAATACAAATTGCATCATCACAAACTAAAATAAAAGATAAAACTGGACCTTATAAACTATTCTCAGATGTATGGGTTTTTGAGGAAAAATCAACCTTTAAATATACGACAGGATTGGCTAATGATTATGAAACAATTTCTAAATTGTTACCTAAAATCAAAGAAAAAGTCCCTGATTGTTTTATTGTTGCTTTTAAAAACGGCGAACGAGTACCTGTTTCTTCAGTGAATAAGTAAATGGTTAGTGGTTAGTGGTTAGTGATTAGTGGTTAGTGGTTAGTGGTTAGTGTCGATAAGGCATGCCTTGTCGGAATTACCCGTCAAAAAGCACCACTTTAATGGTTGGAGGCGAGATGACAATGAGAAAATTATTTCGTGTTAATTAGTGTAATTAGTGGCTAAATCGGATAAATTAGATAAAAATAAATAATTATATTTCAATAACTTGCAAATTTATAGAGATGAAAATCAAAAAAGAAGTAAAAATCGGTTTTTTAGTAATCGTTTCCCTATTTATTGTAATTTGGGGGATCGGTTTTATGAAAGGAAGAAATTTTTTTCAAAACAGCAATAATTATTATGGTAGATACCACCGCGTTGACGGACTTAACGTGGGAAGTCCCATCTATTATAAAGGGTATAAAATAGGTAGTGTCCGCAAAATTGAATTTGACCCCAAAAATAGTAGCGAATTTTTGGTAACTTTTTCTTTGACAAAAGAACTTCCTATCACAAACCGCACTGTTGCACAACTTTATAGCATGGACCTTATGGGTTCGAAAGCTATTCAATTCATTAATAGCGATGGTTTTATTTTTCATGATGCCGAGGAACTCCACCCCGGTGATACCCTGAAAACATCTATTATGGGTGACCTTAAAGACCAAGTAAGCACCGAAGTTCTCCCGCTTAAAGATAAAGTCGAAAATCTAATTGTCAAACTTGACACAGTTTTAACAAATATCAGCAGTCTGTTTACCGCTGAAAATAAATCAAACCTTAATCTTGCAATTAAACATTTCTATTCTACTGTTGCATCTTTGGAAAGAAGCGCATATATGATTCAATATGAATTAAGCGATGGTGGATCTATAAATCAAAGTTTGATAAACATCGAAGATTTTACGGCGCAACTTAAAATGCAAGGAGAAGTTATTGACGACATCACATCTAATTTTAAAGATTTTACGGGACAACTGAATGATGCAAATTTTGAAGGAATTGTTTCAAAATTAGATTCTACTCTCTTTTATTTCAATAACTTACTTGAAAAAGCCTCCTCCGGAGAAGGCTCTATTGGACTTTTAATGGAAGACGAAACTCTTTATCATAATTTAACAGATGCTTCCGCAAATTTGGACAGATTACTCGCTAACATGAGGCATCATCCTAATAGATACGTCAATTTTTCTGCCGTCAACTTTGGTAGAAAAGTTTATATGAACCCCGACGAAAAAACCGCACAAGAACAAGGGATTGTATACAAAGTAAAAGTTGCCGAATCCTCAAATCCTTTAGTAGAACTAAAAAACAAAAAAATTACAGAACAATTGATGGTAAAAGAAGATTATGACGGTAAAAATTTTGTTTATTCTGTCGGCGAAACACATTCTTATAACGAAGCACTTGCTATAATGGACAAAATTTACGATTCTTTTCCTAATGCCGCCGTTATTGCATTGCAGAACGGAAAACAATTAAGCCTTAAAAAGGCGCTAAAGAAAAGTGAGCCATAAAAGGGAGGTTGATAATGCCCCGAATTGCGCTTTAGGCAACCGCGAGGGTCAACATACGGAATGTAACTCATTCCAATAAATTCAATGCATTGCCATACGGTGTTAATCCAAGAAATTTTGTTTTTTTCTTATTTTTCCACAAATATTACATTCCTGATTGCTACAAAAAAAATAATAAAAATAAGGGATAATTTAACTCATTTACTTATTCCCTTCTCTCGTTTACTGATTTAACAATGAAAATTAGTAACGGAAAGAGAACAAGTACCAAAAATAATGGCGTAAACCAACTTCCAAGTCCATCTGCTTTTCCGTGCGCATTTTGTATCGTTCTGAATGAGATAAAACCAACAGTTATAACGATAATGAATTTCAAATATCTAATTAGTTTTGTGGCGATTGTATATTGTCTTTGAGCGTTTTCTTTTGTAATAATCGTCGGATAATTCAAGATATGAGGAAATTTATTCAATATGGTAAGTCCCACAAAAAGAATTGTCGAAATCAATGGTAAAGTCAAAATATTTGCTTTTCCACCAAAACCATCTGCTTCTCCGGCTGCGTTGTAGTGTATTGGTATAATGTCTGGCAAACTATTGTAGTTTACGATTGTCAAACTCCAAATTGCAAATAGAGAAATCCAACCAACAATTTCAAGTACCTTGTCGTTTGCAGTAAGTTCCAATTTTATTTTTGGTATTTCTTTCATTTTATTTCAATTTTTTAAAATTTGTAAACTTTTCGGAATTGATTATTGTACATTTTTTTACTTAGGTGGTTTTGTTAGTGGTTAGTGATTAGTGGTTAGTGGTTAGTGGTAAGTGGTTAATAACTCACTCCCTCATTTACTCATTTACTAATTCACTAATTTCCCCATTTACTCATTTACTCATTTACTCATTTACTCACTCCCTCATTTACTCATTTACTCACTCCCTCATTTACTCATTTACTCATTCACTCATTTACTCATTTACTCATTCACTCATTCACTCATTCACTCATTTACTCACTCACTCATTAACTCATTTACTACAAGGTGGACGACCGCAAGGGTGCGCCCCTACACTCATTTACTCATTCACTAATTCACTATAAAAAATTCAAAACCTAATTTCCCTCACCATCAGTTGTAGTGATTTTTTTCCAAGAAAATCGTTTTCTTCGATGGTATAACAGATATCAAATGGTTCGTTTTTTTTAATTCTTTTGATATGGTTTCCTAAAGAAAAGCCTACACCTTTAACAATTGTGCCAGAGTGACGGCTAATAAGTTCTAATTTAAGGTGCGAACGGTCTTTTCCTACAAGTTTACTTGAGCCAAAATCCATAACATTGCATGTAACGAAAACAGGTTTCATATTTCCGGGTCCGAATGGTGCAAATTGTTTTAAGATACGATAAAATTTAGGAGTTATTTGGTTAAATTCTAATTCTACATCAATGTCTGTTTTAGCGATAAGTTGTTCGGGGTGAATAGTTTCAGAAACAATTTTTTCGAAACGTTCAGAAAAAAGAGGAACATTTTCGACTTTAAGCGACATTCCGGCGGCGTAGGCATGTCCGCCAAAGTTTTCTAACAAATCAGAACATGCCTCAATTGCTTTATACAATTCAAAACCGTCTACCGAACGTGCTGAACCTGTTGCTAAACCGTTACTTTCGGTTAATATTATAGTTGGACGATAATATGTTTCTGTGAGCCTTGATGCTACAATTCCGATAACACCTTTGTGCCATGTAGGATCGAATAATACGGTAGTGTTACGGTTTTGTAACTCTTCCGAACGAGAAATGATATCTAATGCTTCCTGCGTTATGCGGCTATCTAAATCTTTGCGGGTTTCATTAAATTCATTGATATTAGTGCTTAATAATGAGGCAAAAGATTCGTTTTCACTGATAAGAAGTTCGACCGCTTCGCGACCCGATTCGATTCTGCCCGCAGCATTGATTCGAGGTCCTATTTTAAAGACTATATCATTAATAATTAGTTCTTTATCTTCGATGTGAGCAATATTAATAATACTTTTAAGCCCTAATCGGGGGCTACTGTTCAATCGTTTAAGTCCAAAAGCAGCTAAAATTCGGTTTTCGCCTATAATTGGAACAATATCAGAAGCAATACTAACTGCCACTAAATCTAAATAATTGAAAAGAGGTTCTTCGGGGAAATTATTTCTCCTACAAAATGCAAGCATAAATTTGAATCCAACTCCGCACCCAGAAAGGTTTTTATCAGGATATTTACAGTCGTCTCGTTTTGGGTCTAAGCATGCGACTGCATGAGGAAGTATATCACCCGGAGTATGGTGGTCGCAAATAATAAACTCAACACCTAATTTTCGTGCATAATCTATCTTTTTTATCGCTTTAATACCGCAATCTAAAGCAATTACTAAACGACAACCTGTCTTTGCAGCAAAATCGATTCCTTGTTCGGAAATACCGTAACCCTCTAAGTATCTGTCGGGAATATAATAATCTACGTTCGGATAAATTTGTTTAAGATAAGAATAAACAAGTGCTACGGATGTCGTCCCGTCAACGTCATAATCACCGTAAACCAATATTCTTTCATTTCTCCGAATAGCTTTGTTCAAACGTTCTACGGCACGTTCCATATCTTTCATTAGGAACGGATTATGCAGGTTTCTTAAATTTGGACGAAAAAACTCTTTGGCATCATCATAAGTAGTGATACCTCTTGAAACCAAAAGCGTGGCAAGAATTGTATCGATATTCAATTCCTTGCTTAATGATTCAATTGTAACCGAATCAGATGAGGCTTTTAAATTCCAATAATTGTCCATAAAATTTTGATGAAAATTTTTGCAAAGTAAAACATTTTTTTTGACATATTATTTATAAATAAAAAAAATATCTAAATTTGCGCCTCCAAATATTTGGTAAAATAATTAAAAAATCTTTGTATTATGGAATTATGGTGGACTTCATTAGATTTATATTTGAAAATAATGTGGGGAATTGCTATCCCTTTTAGTTTTATTTTCATTATTCAGACGGTAATGACCTTTCTTGGTATGGGCGAATCGGGTGAAATCTCGGGTGATGCGCACGCTGATGCCGATATGAGTATGCCGTTTCAGTTTTTTACTTTCAGAAACCTCGTTAACTTCTTTCTTGGATTTTCGTGGGCGGGAATTAGCCTGTATCATTCTATTGACAGTAAGGTCTGGCTTACTTTAATTTCTGTTTTTATTGGTTTACTTTTAGTGGCAATTGTGATGACGCTATTGTATGCTTTAAGCAAAACTACCCAAAGCGGAAATATTGACATAAACAATGCGTTAGGTCGGACAGCAACCGTCTATTTTACCATTCCTGCATTAGGTAAAGGAATGGGGAAAATTCAATTAAGCATCCAACAGGCTGTAAGAGAATATGATGCCGTATCCGAAACAGAAAACGATATTCCAACAGGAAGTATTGTGAAAGTTAAGAAAATTATTAACGAGCATACTCTTCTTGTTGAGTGAGATTTTTTTCAGAGTATAATTTTTAAGTCGCAAAGTTGTGACAATCGAGTATGTAGAAAGTCAGGAGCTCCTAATTTACTCATTCATTCACTACTCACTACTGATTCTTTTTCTGTTTCAGCGCCCAAATATTTAGGTAATTGCATACCTGCCATATTAAAAAGGTCTTTAAGGGGTGGCACTGACTGCATTAAACCCGAAAGAAAATTGGCAGTTGATGTTTTTCCGTTTGAGTGGCTGCTGTTTTGACCGTCCCACACTGTAATTTTATCAATTTTAATATTCTTAATTGCTTCAACTTGTGTTTTAACTAATTCGGGGAGTTTGTCAGAAATCATCATTAACACAGCTTTATCAGCATCATTGTTAGCGGCTTTAACAATTTGCCCGAAGCCTGCTGCTTGTTTAGTAAGGATTTCGTTGATACCGCGTGCTTGAGCTTCCATTTTAGCAAAAATAGCGTCTGCTTCACCTTTTGCAATGCGTCTCGCTGTTTCGGCTTCTGCTTCGGCGTTAATAATCACTTTTTGTTTTTCAATTTCGGCGCTAACAACAATATTAGCAGTTTGTTCGGCTCTTTCGCGGTCTGCACGAACTAATTCGGCGTGCTTTTCTGCTTCATAAGCCTCTTCTAATGCTTTTGCGCTTTGGACTTTTTCGGCGGCAATTGCTCGCCTCATTGCTTCTGCTTCTCTTTCGCGGCGCTCGGCATCTGAATTTGCAATAGAAACTTTTGCAACGTTCTCGCCTTGAACGGCAGTAGCATTTGCATCGGCGGTACGTACACGTGTATCGCGCTGCGTTTCAGCGATACGAATATCTTTGTCGCGGTCTGCTTCTGCTTTTCCAATTTCACCGAACCGATTCTGCTCGGCTACACTCTTTTTTGCTTCGTTGATAGCCTTAGCAGCCGCTTCCTTGCCCAATGCCTCAATATAGCCCGACTCATCTCGAATATCAGTTACATTGACATTTATCAATTTTAAACCAATTTTGCGCAACTCCAATTCAACATTTTGACTTACATTGATAAGAAACTTGTCCCTATCAGCATTAATTTCTTCGATGTCCATTGTGGCAATAACTAAACGCAACTGCCCAAACAAAATATCTTTTGCAAGGTCTTGTATGTTTGTAATAGACAACCCTAACAAACGTTCAGCAGCATTTATCATATTATCAGGGTCAGTTGAAATACCAACCGTGAAACGACAAGGAACATCAACGCGGATATTTTGCTTGCTTAACGCGTTAGTTAGGTTACATTCAATAGGAATCGGCGTTAAATTTAGGAACGAATAGCTCTGAAAAACGGGCCATATAAACGCCGCACCACCATGAATACATTTTGCGGAACTTATTCCGCCTTCTTTGTTTCTGCCCGTTTTACCGTAAACGACTAATATCCTATCAGAAGGGCATCGTTTGTAACGAGACAATACCGAAACAAAAGCTACAAAAATTACAAGGGCAAAAACTACCCAAAGTGCTACAAAACTCATAATTTTAAATTTTTATTTAAATAAATTATATAATTAATTACATATACTCAGGCACAATAAATTTTCACGCAAATAGCGGAAACTCTTTCATCATATCATTTACGTGCTTGCGTACTTTTTCAATCACAGTTGAGTCATCAATGTTTGATAGAACTTTATCGATAAAATCTGTAATTGGTGCGATGTGCTCTTCTTTTAATCCTCGTGTAGTAATTGCTGCTGTTCCGAGTCTGATACCAGATGTAAGGAATGGCGAACGGCTGTCGAAAGGCACCATATTTTTGTTGATGGTAATATCAGCAAGGACAAGAGTATTTTCTGCTTTTTTTCCGCTTATATCGGGGAATTTTGAACGTAAATCGACCAACATACAATGATTATCAGTTCCGCCTGAAACAATGTCGTACCCTTTTTTAATCAGAAGATCAGCCATTAGTGCAGCATTTTTCTTGACCTGAATTTGATATTCTTTATATTCGGGTTGAAGTGCTTCAAAAAATGCAACTGCTTTGGCAGCAATGACATGCTCAAGCGGACCACCTTGTATACCGGGGAATACGGATGAATCAAACAAAGATGACATTTTACGGATTTCACCTTTTTTTGTAGTTTTTCCGAATGGATTATCAAAATCTTTACCCATTAGAATGATACCACCTCGAGGACCACGCAACGTTTTATGTGTTGTAGATGTAACTACGTGCGCATATTTAGCGGGATTATTGAGTAAACCTGCTGCGATGAGTCCGGCGGGGTGAGCCATATCGATCATCAAAATAGCGCCAATCTTATCAGCAATTGAGCGCATTCTTTCGTAATCCCAATCACGGGAGTATGCTGATGCACCTCCAACGATAAGTTTGGGCTTGTGTTCTAATGCTAAGGCTTCCATCATTTCATAATCAACTTGTCCGGTATCTTTGTTGACACCGTAAGCAATTGGCTGATAAAGAAATCCGGAACAATTGACAGGCGAACCATGCGAAAGGTGTCCGCCGTGAGACAAATCTAAGCCGAGAAATTTATCGCCCGGATTAAGTATTGCCATAAAAACAGCCATATTTGCTTGTGCGCCGCTGTGAGGCTGCACGTTTGCCCATTCGGCATCATAAAGTTGTTTAAGTCGGTCAATAGCAAGATTTTCACTTTGGTCAACTATCTGACAACCACCGTAGTATCTTGCGCCCGGTAATCCTTCAGCATATTTGTTTGTCATTACAGAACCCATTGCTTCCAAAACCTGTTGACTAACAAAATTTTCAGACGCAATTAGTTCAATACCATCCATTTGACGGTGTTTTTCCTGAGAAATTAATTCAAATATTTTTTCGTCTCGTTTCATATTTAATTATTTTATATGGTTTATTATTTTTTATTTTTCTGCCAATATCACATCCCAAACGGCTACTAAGGGAACTTATAAAAATAAGGGATAATACGATTCATTTACTCATTTATTACAAGGTGGGCGACCGCAAGGGTGCGCCCCTACACTTATTCACTCATTTACTCATTCACTCATTCACTCATTTATTACAAGGTGGGCGACCGCAAGGGTGCGCCCCTACACTCATTCACTCATTTACTCATTCACTTCAAATTAACTTTTGAAACAAATATCCGTCCATCATCTGAAACCAATTTTACAATATAATGACCCGATGAAACATTAAGCTCTATTTCAGTAGAACTTTTTGTATTTCCTTGATATATAACTCTTCCCAGCATATCTAAAATTTGTACAGATTTCAGGTTGATGCTATTTTCATTGACAATATAAACTTTGTTCGATTTTCCAAAAACAATAATATTCTGTTGGATATTTGAAGTAATATCTACGTTATGAACATAAAAATCGATTGTATTAATAGTTGTTGAGCCTGATTCATGTACGGCTTTTACGCCTGCGGTGTGTAGTCCGGGTTGAAGATTTGGGAATAGAAATTCACTATCTTGAATATCATTTTCTACTTCCATTCCGTCAAGGAAAACTGTGTATGTAGCGTTTTGTGTTCCTAAATTTTGTATTGAAGGAATTCCAACGAAAATATCGTCAAGCATAAAGATAATGGATCTATTTGAAACACAATTAATAGCAATAAAAATATCTTGTTCTGCATAATCTGATAAACTATAAGAATATTGAGTCCAAGCGTTGTCGGGGACTTGCTGGTATGGTTCGGGAGTGATAAAAGTAAAATCATTAGGGTCTGAATCGGTTGTTGAAATACCAACTTTAAATCTATCCATATTAGTTTGAGCGTTATAAGATTTAGCCCAAAATTTCAAAATCATTCCGTCAACAATTGTTAGTTTTGGTAAAACGAGCCAATCGTTGTTAGGCGGATTAACGGCAGCGAAACATGCCAAATATTTATCCCCGCTAAATGGTTGCATTGCAGCAATGCCCCCCGCACCAGGAATTTGCGAAGGATTGAAAACAATAAACGACCCGACATAACCCATATTAGGAAAAGTAGTCGAACCACCGAACATAAATGTAGAACTACCATCCAAGTCGTGCAAAATATAATCACCAATATCAGAAATAATAAAATCGGGATGGCTTTCCATATCGTCAAAAAACAACTCAGGGAATTGATTCCACTTAAAAAGTGCGTCATAATCAGAAACTTCAACTTTTAAACCGAATGTATCAAATATATCATTGGAATGAGATTGAGTAATATTGAGTTCGAAAGAGATGTCGTTATCTGTAATAATAATAGTGGCAAACTTTGGGAATCCGCTTGTATTTTCGGTTAATGTAGTAAAAGTAACCGTGCCGTCATTAATTCCATAAGTAGCAGATGCTGAGAGCCAACTTTCTGCAGAAGTAGGAATCGAAATTGTCCAAAAAACGTTAGAAGTAATGTTCACGGTAGCATCTGAACCAGCTTGTTTGTTTAGTATCAATTCATTTTGGTTAATTATCAATTTTTTCTTTGAAGGGTCTCCATAGAAAAATGAATATGAATCGTTAGCGCTGTTATATTTTATATTATTGATATTTAGAACGTTTTCAGCAGTCCCGTTTGATTGGCACGGTTTTGGATTTGTAGTGCTATTAAAAGAAGAATTTCCATTATTTGGAAATGCTGCCTGATTTAAATTCCCTTGAGGATAGAGACCTGTTGTCTGCGCACCTCCGGGGCGATAAAGATATACTTCATCAAAAACAGAGGTGCCATTAAAACCTGCATTGCCTGAAAAAATTGAGTTAATTCTATAAATAAGCAATCCTTCACCTGGTATGTAATAGTCGTAATTTGTCCCAAATTTTTTTCGATATTCGATTACACTATACTGCGTGTTAGTTCCTGTCATTGGTATTCTCCAAATAACGGGTTTTTCAGGATCTGAACCATCGTTATAATAAAAAGGATATATTTCGTAAGTTTTATTTATGGTTGCAATAGGTAAAGATGTAACCCAATTTCCATACTCATATTTCATATATGCTGACATGGATTGGGGTTTTGTTAAATAACTATATTCCATAAGATCCCAGCCTCCCACAGGTTGTCCATTTGGTTCATCATTATCTAATAATGGATTGGAATAATGATACAAGTCGGGCGCACCCAAAACGTGATATCCTTCGTGACAGAAAACATTTGTACTTAAATATGTTGTTGAGCCATCTAACATAAAGTTATAATCCCAAATATATTTTCCGTTAATTTGCATCGAATATAGATATAATGACCATTTGTGGGGCCAAAGCAAATCGTTCCAGCCGTCAACATCGCCTTGAACTACAAAAGTTAAATAATCGCAATAATCGTCATTGTTGGTATCGAGGTCAATTTGGGTAGGTACGGGCCAATTTTCATTAACCCATTGAATAGCATTAGCTAATAAAGATTGTTCTCGTTCGGCACGTTCATAAGGGGTGTAACCAATTGGATTCCATTCCGAATGAGGACTATAATAGGCTCTTGGGTTTGAATCTTGATAAAATCTAAGAATTGTTTCGTTTGGCGGCGGATAAAAATGTGATAAAACATCAATTTTGTCGTAGGACATTGTTGAAAAAAAGTCTCTTACGTTATTGTCGGGGTATGTATTAAGAATTCCATCAACATAAGTATGGCTTACAGACATTGATGGAGTATCTGAAAAACCAATGCAAATAACGATGTTATTGATTTGTTGCGTTGTTTTGGCATTAGACAAATCTTGCAATAAAGATTTGTCGGGTACGCCTGCTGGATTACAATTTGTTGGTTCGAACCATTGACGCCGAATTTCCATATATTTTTCGTGCGAAATGCCAAGATATTTTTCCATTGGCAGTTCAAAAGTTCTGATAGAAGACAATTTAAATTCACTTGGAATAAGTTGGTCATTTTCAGCATCATATATAGCATAATAATACCAACCATCATCTCCTCTTACAATGGAATAACCATCGCTGTCGTGTACTCGGCGATAAAATTCATCGCCTGTAATAAAGACATCTATTTGTTCTCCGTTCGGCAGAACTAACTTATAAGGAACATTTTCCAAATAAGCCGCAAAAAGTGTTGTGAATGCCGTAAATATGGCAAACAAACAAATTAAAATCTGTTTTTTCATAAAATGTATATTTAACTTTTTGTATTAATATTCAATAATTACCTATATTTCTATTAATTAGCCCTCTTTTCATTCATACACTAATCAAATCATATAAAAATTTTTGCAAAAGTAATATTTTTGTGGATATTAATTACAAAAAAAACTAAAATTAATGGTAATTTATATTTTTTTATACTATTCATTAATCTATTAAATTATCGTTCTATTCGTTTTTTGTCGGTAATATTTCTCATCGTTTGTTATTATTTATCAATATTGCCATAAATAAGTGGATGAAATTGAATGTTAAATATTTTCATCAATAGTCTTGAAAATTGATAAAAAAACATTACTTTTGCACAAAAAATAATTGTAATTTATTTATGAAACAATATTTAGATTTATTACAGCACGTCATAGACAACGGTATCGAAAAAAAAGACCGAACAGGAACGGGAACAATAAGTATTTTTGGTTATCAGATGCGTTTTAATCTCGAAGATGGTTTTCCATTGTTGACAACAAAAAAACTTCATCTTAAATCTATCATCTACGAACTTTTATGGTTTTTAAAAGGAAGTACTAACATTAAATATTTGCAAGAAAAGGGGATAACTATTTGGAACGAATGGGCAAAAAATGATGGTGAACTTGGTCCTATCTACGGTTATCAATGGCGCTCGTGGAACGATTATAAAGGAAATTGCATCGACCAAATCGAACAAGTTATTGACTCAATAAAAAACAATCCCGACTCCCGCCGTCATATTGTAAGTGCTTGGAATGTAGCGCAAATTGACGAAATGCAACTGCCACCATGTCATATTCTG
>Ga0099364_10006488_pt1 | contig 17020 bp, 10 predicted proteins | sample TergutTh196P3_FD_73070 | JGI IMG/M metagenome (GOLD analysis project Ga0099364, IMG submission 73070) | Microcerotermes parvus P3 segment gut microbial communities from Pointe-Noire, Republic of the Congo - Th196 P3 | ecosystem: Host-associated > Arthropoda: Insects > Digestive system > Gut ... | reverse complement strand
AATGACGCTGGATAAAAAGACGATCATCTTTACTAACAGCCGCGAGGAAACCGAATTTGTCATGGCAAACCTGCGCGAAATCGCATTGAAAAACAAGGCGCCCGACGTATATAGGGTGCATCACGGCAATGTGTCGGCCCTTATACGCGAGACGACCGAAGACGAGATGAAAACGGAAGACGACAAAATCGTCACCGGCGCCACGGTAACGTTGGAGCTTGGCATTGATATAGGTTCTCTGGATCAAGCGGTGCAGGTCGGCGCGCCGCTCAATGTCTCAAGTTTTGCACAAAGGCTGGGCCGATGCGGGCGCCGCGGGCAGATACCGCAGCTGCTTTTTACATTCGTAGAAAACATAAGGATAAATTCATCCGATACGCTCGGGCCTATCAACTGGGAGTTTATCCGCACCATCGCAATCATTGAGCTTTACACGAAAGATCACTGGATGGAGCCGCTATACCCTCACAACCATGCGTATAACCTGCTCTATCATCAGACTATGAGCCATCTTAAAAGCTGTGGGGAGCTCTCGCCGGCAGCTCTCGCGCAGGCAGTGCTGACGCTTGGGTGTTTTCGCAGCATTTCACAGGACGATTACAGGCAGCTTCTGGCGTATTTAATAAACATCGAGCAGTTGGAGCGCACAGAACGCGGCGGCTTGATTATTGGCAGGGAAGGCGAAAAGGTCATAAACAGCCATAAGTTCCTCACTGTCTTCCTGTCGACTGACTATTTGCTTGTAAAGGACGAAAACCGCACCATAGGCACGGTCGATAAAGTATACCCTGTGGGCACGCGCTTTGCCCTGGCAGGGATAGCATGGGAAACTGTGGACGTTAATGAAAAGTCAAAAGTTATCTTTGTCAAACGCGTTCCGGGCATTTCGCTGGTAGATTGGGATGTGGATTTTGATGTGGAGCTGCATACGGTGCTCGTGAGGAAAGTCCGCCAGACCCTACTTTCCGACGAAGATTATATGTATCTAAGCGAACGCTGCCGCGACAGGCTATATGAGATACGGTTTATCGCCCGCAATAGCGGCATATTGGAAAATCTGGTGACTCAGCTGTCGGACAGGAAATTTGCCATTTTTCCATGGGTTGGCACGCGGCAGCTTTTCACGTTGCATTACGCGCTGCTGCACAGGGGCGTAAAAAGCAAGCTGCCATGGATAACATGTGTATATCTAGAAGTATTGTATGACGGGACGGCGGTTGATTTAGAGGCTCTTATTCACGATATACTGCGGTCCGATTTGAATCTATACGATCTTCCCTTGCCCGAAAAAGTTCAGGTAAGGGGGAAATACAACGAGTTTGTCCCACTCGAGCTGCTGCGCAAGCAGTTCATAGAGGATTACCTTGATCTAAAAGGCCTACGCGAAGCGATGCAATCACGAGAGGAGAGGGGAGAGTTGACGGAAGCTAGTGGTCAGTAAAGTCTAAAATTTCGTGTTGATTGTGCGGGAAAATACCGCGCAAGCTACCGGAAGTTTTAGGCTTTACTGACCACTAGTGTCTAACCGCATAAATACCATATTATTGGCGATATCTATGCAGTTTACCGCAGTTATCGCCAATAATATTATGTTCAACCTGCTTGCTTTTAGCTGAGGGGCACATACCTTCCCCCAATCCTAGGGATAGGGGGGAAGCCGTTGTGTCAATAAAAACAATAGTAGCAAAAACCAACATTGTCTGCTAAAATGCATGTGTAACCAATGTGAGCGACGCCCTACCAAAAGGCTACGGGCGGATATACAAATACGGTATCGCTTTCCAAACTCATAACTCATGAGGTGCACAAAAATGCTACTATACCATGGAAGCAATATGTCAATTGATCAGCCGCGCCTGCTAGGACAGACAAGGGGGCTTGATTTTGGCGCGGGTTTTTATCTTACGACAAGAGAAGAACAAGCGAAAGGCTTTGCGGCTACAGTCGTGAACCGCCGCAGAACAGGTGTACGTACAATTAGTGTTTTTGAGTATGATGAAATAGCAGCAAAGGAGACTCTGGATATCCTGACATTTTCAGAACCTGATGCCGATTGGCTTGCGTTTGTAAGGGATAATCGGCTAAAGGCTTATACGGGCAAGCAATTTGATATAATTTTCGGGCCGGTAGCAAACGATAGGGTGTACCCGACGATACAAGGACTCGTCATTGGTCAGTTTTCAATAGAAGCAGCACTGGTGGCATTGCGTCCATATAAGCTGTTCGATCAACACTGCTTTGCGACAGAAAAGGCATTGTCAACGCTGCGGTTTGCATATTATAAGGCACTGTGACAAAGCGCGAATATAATTCTGATGGCGAAACACCTGTGGAGGGACTGGATATGGTTAATCAAGAGAATCTCAATGTAGTATTAATATTTATTACACCGGGAATCATTCAACTGCTTATGAATAATCGGGAAATCACAGCGGAAGCGGCATCAATGCTCTTGTACAACTCAAAACTCTATCAGCTTTTAGAAGATGAGGGTACGAAATTATGGCATCTGAGCTATCCAATACTCTACGATATGCTTGAGGAAGAACTGACCACAGGTGAAATCACTTTTCCGGAGGAACAGTAAAATGGATACCATCGAAAACGAAGTGTTTTTCCTTGGCTTTTGTGTTGAAATCTACAAAGCTGAGAAAAGTATGAGCGGACAAGATGCATTTAACTATCTGTACCGCACTGGTGCAACCGATTTTATAAGACGTTGCTATGAAGGCCTTCACATGACGGGGCATCTTTACATAATCGACAGTATCGATGAATACATCAGCAACAATGCTCAGGCGCGGTCATAGTGCCTAATTTGATGAGGGAATTGATAAACTGAAACCTCATTTTGACACTTAGGCTGCTGCGAAAACAGACTGACAACTAACGGGGAGGCAAAAGATGAACATACAGCTTCAGCAAATACATATACAAAACCTGCGCTCGATAAGGGAGGCCACTGTCCGCTTATGGCCATTTTCTGTATTGTTTGGTAAAAATGACAGCGGAAAGTCAAATCTTCTTCTCGCATTGAGCCTTGCGTTCGGCAATGGCAATATCAACGCGCAGGATGTTTTTAGTTCATCGGAAACACCGTATGATTCAAAAAGCAGCGTCATTATTGATACTAAGTTCATCCCGATTGACGATGAGGGAAAGCAGGCTAGCGTTTTCAACGATTTATGGGGATTGCATCTGGGCGTAAACGCTATGGTTGATGACGATGATAACCAATTCTTCGCCTTTCGCACAGAATTTACATATGATGCGGACAAGGAAGAATATGTTCGGGACAGGGTTATCATCAATGAATGGCGTGGGAGCGAAATTGTGGTCGGCGGTCCTCTGCGATATAAGACATTGACTGCTTTTGAGTTTATTTACCTTGACGCCCAACGCGACATGTCTTCTGATATACGTGACAAGAATTCTATGTGGAGCAAACAGATATCAAAATTGAAGCTATCTCCCTGTGCAAAAGCCGAAATAGAGGCATCGCTTGGCGATCTAAGCGACCGGATTATGGAAGAAAGCCCTTTTCTCCGGCAAGTATCAGAAGACCTAACCTCTGCTACGAATACGAAAAACACGAGTGTTTCAATCGACCCTGTTACGAGAAGTGTTGATGAATTGTACAAGGGTTTGGATATCTTTATATCGCAAAATGATTCATCTTTAATTCCGATATCAAACCTAGGATTGGGCACACGCAGCAGGGCAGTTTTTGCTTCTTTGAAGACGATCGTCAATAAGAAAATAGACGATGCCAAAGAGACCCCATATTTCTGCATGATTGCTTTTGAAGAACCGGAGTCTCACATTCACCCGCACTCGCAGCGTGAGTTGGTCAAAGATTTTTCGTCCATAAAGGGGCAGCGTATTGTCACAACACATTCGCCTTATATTCTGTCCTCGTCAAAAGTGAGTGACTTGATTTATGTAGCTATGCGCAGGGCTGAATCTCATTTCTCCTTGCTTGCGAACCTCGATCTGGCACCTGAGGAATTGCGCCATATTGATAGATTTGTCCTTAATACGCGTGGCGAACTGCTCTTTTCAGATATAACCGTACTATCTGAGGGCGAAACCGAGGAACAGTCGCTACCGGTATTCTTCAAAGAGTATTTTGGACATGAGCCGTTTGAGTTGGGTGTCAGTTTTGTGGGAGTTGGTGGCAAAAATTATCTGCCATTTCTGCGTATGCTCGAATGCATTGGCACGAGTTGGTATATATTCAGCGATGGTGAGACCGCAGCCAAGAACGATTTGCAGTCGATAATGAAGCAACTAAGAGGCTTGACCGATAAACCGGATCTAAGCCAATTCCGCAATATTATCATTTTGGATAATTCAAACAACTTCGAAACATACTTATTGGACTCCGGCTATTCTGATGAGATTATTACAGCTATCAACGAATATGAAGGAGTTGAGTATGAAGAGTACAAGATGCCATACTTTGACTATTATGTCAATCGCTATAATGAAAAACCAATGAAACCGCGCAGCACCGGCGAAAAGTGCGAAAAGTGCGGGCAAACTATAATGAAACAGCACCCGCGTGATTACCATTCAGAGGGTGGCAGAGACCGCGCACTGCGAGACTGCATGAAAGATGGGAAAACAAAATATGCGGTTCCTATTTCAAGGACTATTCTTTCGACTTGTACGGGCGAGAGGAAATATCCACCGAAAATCAAGCTATTGCTTGAACAAATCGGAAATTCTTTGGAGGTATAGGCAATGAATCTCTCGCAGAAACAGCTTGAAATAGTCGAAGCAGACGATAAATATATGTATGTGGTAGCCAGTGCAGGAAGCGGTAAAACACGTACATTGATTGAAAGGATTACTAGATTGCTTTCTATAGCTAAACGCGGGGAGAAAGTTCTTGCTCTGACGTTTAGTAATAAAGCTGCCAAGGAACTAAAAGACAGGCTTTTGCATTTCTATACTCAAAGCCAGCTAAACGAGTTGGTGTATGTTGGTACAATTCATAATTTCTGTATGGAGATTGTGTTGCAGCGCGGTTCTTCAATAAACCTACCGAAGGATTTGCATATCTTTGAAGAAATTGCTGATCGGTTGGAGATATTTAAGGCTGCGTTAGAGTATGTTCCTCAAATGAAAGCAAAGTACCAAAATGGCGAGGGCCAGCTTGACTCAAAAAAAGTACATGAGCTCTTTGAGCTGTTCGGCAAAGCTAAAAGGGATTTCAAGTTCCCTGAGGATTATGCATCAAAACCGTTAAGTCAACGGCTTTATCAGGAGTTTAACAGCTTGATGCTGTCGCAAAACGCAATTGATTTCGATGACATTTTGCTTTACGCTTATAGGATTATAATTGAAAAGCCTGCTATTGCAAGAATCTATCAACGTATTTACAGACACATATGTGTGGATGAAGCTCAGGATTTAAACAAGTCGCAGTACGCAGTTATTAAAGCGATAGCAGGCGAGAGTGCAGACATTTTTATGGTAGGAGACCCCAATCAAGCCATATATGGCTTCAATGGGTCGTCAAGCCGCTATATGTGTATCGACTTTCCGAATGATTATGATGCAAGAAAATATGAACTAGTCGAGAATTATAGATCCTCGCAGGCTATTATACGTGCAGCGAAAATAATTGAGCCAAGTTTTGATATGAAAGGGCAGTTGCCAATTAAGGGCGTAATGGAAATAAAGATATGCAAGGATGAGGCCGCCGAAGCTGCGTGGATATCTGGAAAAATTGACGAATTGTTTAGCAACGGGCATCCCGATATAGAAGGCTCTAAGGTTTTGCCGCAGCAATGTGCTGTGTTAGCAAGGAATAGGTACGTGTTCAACGCATTGACAAAGATGTTTGAAGAGCAGCATAAGGAGTATCACCTTCGGGTTTCGTTAAACAATGTTTTGCTGAGCGAATCACTGTTCTTCAAACTGTTTGACCTAAGTCTGCGTGTGATTATGAACGCAAGCGATGTGTTGCACCTTTCTGAAATGAGAAACCTACTAGAATGTGAAAATGAAGAAATCTTGTCTTTCGAAGATATAGTGTCTGGTAAAAGCCTGAGTCAAACCCTCGGATGCAGCGGAGCAGAAACAATCAACGCCGTTTGGGATATAATACAAAAGCAAGAAAGTTCATTTAGATTTGACAAAGCTCTCGATATTCTGGCATCCTATTGCGATGACGAAGTCAGTTTTTCGGATTATAACGAGCGGTCGATGGTATATAATGATTATCTGTCGTGGCGTGAACGCTGGCTTGAATACGTCAGAAGTTCTTCAATTGAAGAGCGTGGCTTGGCGCACATGATGCGTTCAATTGCGTTAGGAGTTACAAATGTTTCCAAAGAAGCGGGGATTACCCTTTCGACAGTACATATGTCCAAAGGGCTCGAATTTGACATAGTGTTCATAATGGGATTGGCAGAGGGCGTTTTCCCCGATTATCGTTCGCTTAATAACGCAGGTCAACTCAATGAGGAACAGCATAACATGTTTGTGTCCATCACTCGTTCTAAGCGTCTTTGTTATCTAAGTTCCGCAGAGGAACGAGTCATGCCTTGGGGCGGGTTGAAGGTTCAAAAGCCGTCAAGATATATCGATCAGTTAAGACAGTGTGCAATAATCAAGTGCAGTAATAATGAGAAAAACGAAGTATAACGCAGTGAAGAAAACAGGAGTTTCACATTATGGGTATATTGATAGCTGACAAATTTACAGCATGGCAGCAGGAGTGCAACGAGCGGTTCAACACCCTCAAAGCCAATGAGGAAGAACTCAACCGTATCTTCATAGACATCTACGGATTGCAGGAAGAACTCACGCCTGATGTTGATGACAAGGACGTTACCGTTCGCCGCGCTGATTTGGAGCGTGAGGTTCGCAGTCTTGTTTCCTATGCCGTGGGCTGCATGTTCGGACGGTACAGTTTGGATGTAGAGGGGCTTGCCTACGCAGGCGGCGGTTGGGACTCAAGTAAATACAGCAGTTTCATCCCCGACCGCGATAACATTGTTCTCATCACCGATGAAGAATATATGCCCGATGACGATATCGTGACCCGCTTCGCCGATTTCATCCGCACAGTCTACGGTTCGGACACGCTGGAGGAAAACCTCCGCTTCATCGCCGATGCTCTCGGTGGCAAGGGTAAATCTACCCGCGAGGTCATCCGTGGTTATTTCCTGAAGGACTTTTTCAAAGACCATGTGAAGATTTACCAGAAGCGCCCCATCTACTGGCTGTTCGACAGCGGTAAGGCTGACGGCTTCAAGGCATTGGTTTATCTACACCGGTATAATCAGGACACGGTCGGCAAGCTGCGAATTGATTATCTGCACAAGCTTCAGCGCATATACGAGAACGAAATCAGCCGTATGCGAGAGACCATCGAAAAATCTGGAGAAGCCCGCGAAGTCAGTGCAGCAACCAAACGGCTGGAGAAGCTAACCAAGCAGTTAAAGGAAGCTAAAGAGTACGATGCTAAAATCGCCCATCTTGCTCTTGCGCGGATCGCTCTCAATCTTGACGACGGTGTGAAGGTGAATTACGAAAAGCTCCAGACCGACGCCGACGGCAAACGGCACGAAGTGCTAGGGAGAATATAAGGAGGAAATCACTATGATTGATGTTCCAATACCTAAATATGCAAGTGATTACGATGGATATATGCTGGCGAAGTTCACGTCGGAATTGAAGTATCAACAAGACTTTCTTGATGGTAAGATATATTTCAATACATCGGATTTTTTCGCAAGCTGTGACAAAGAAGGAATAGGCGATTATACAGAAAGCCAAACTCTTTTAGTTAGACCGACGCCGAAACACTTAGTAACCGGTGAGCTAAAGTGGATTGATGGAAAGGTGCATATTGTATACTCAGACTACACCAGTGAATCAGAAAAATATCCAGGGCTAATGGTAGCCGATTTCTCTACAGCAGAAAACAGAAATCGGAAAATCTTAAGTTTGTATACCACATTTGTAAATATCAACGAAAATAGAATTGCTCCTTTTTCAGATAAAATGAAGAAGAGGTTTGGAAAATATACAGTCCTAATTCTTGAACGCCAAGAATTCTTTAGCCGAGTTTTTACAGCACTACTAAAAGAAACACAAAACACAGATACACGTCTCGGATTTGTCGTTTACAAAACAGCAGAAGAAATGCAGGGTTTTATTGATTGGAAACCGTTCATGAAACCTTATGACCATGATTATGAAAACGAGTTCAGGATTACATTTATAAACGATAACGACCTGCCGAAAACACTTGAGCTTGATAAAGATATCCGTGATATTGCCGTTCCGATAAGTGCTGAGAAATTATATTCGGAGATGTATTTAGAAGACGGCAAGTTGTATTATCCCATTGAAGATAAGGAAGTGGTTTCATGCCCACTCTTGACCTAAAGCAAATAACAGACAAGCTTAACGCCGAATTCGCCGGTGAAACACGCAAACTCGTGTTTTGGTACGACGATGCGGCGGAGTTTGTTGATGATATTGATACGCTTGATATCGTCGGCGCCAAGCTCCACAAGCTGGAGCCGGACGCCATGTTTCAAACGAAATACCTATTGGAGCGGTACGACACCGAATCCAGTTACTTGATATACGCTCCGTTCCCCAAGCCGGACGCCCGGAGCAACGCTCTTGAGGACACCCTGCTGTACTCCCGCCGTTTCTACGCCGACCGCGCTTCTCTGCTGACGGCGGATTTGCGGATTGACGAAAAGTACAAACCTGTCATTCAAAAATATATAAAGTTCTTCGCCGCTAAAGACAGGACGCAGCGGTTTTATGACTTTGAGATAGAGAACTTCACAGACGAAACAATTGAGATTGCTCTGATGAGCGCCCTTTGCAAGACACGCACGGCGTCCATTGATGAAGTCCTTCGCGTGGTGCTGACCGATGGCGGTCTTGAGGACAACCCCTATCTGGCTGACTTCAAAAAATATGATCTTCTCCCGGCATTCTGGAAACTGTGTGAAGAAACCTTCGGCTACAACATAGATTCGCCAAGCCTGATGCGACTGGCGGTGACTTTTTTCATCACCTACACTTCTCGGCAGATTCGAGGCGATGTGCCGGGGGCATGGAAAGAGTTTGTTTCTTATAAATCCGGCAGCATCATAGCGTTCTTGGATAACCTTATGAACAGCATCGTTTATCGGTCGCAGTATGACGAGTTGGCGGCACATATCTCATCGGCGATAAACGTGCGCGACACGTTGGGCAACGCAACGCTGGAAAGCATACTTGACTGCGACGCTTTTGCCGTGTTTGACGAGTTCATCTTGAAATGGATTGCCGAGCGCCTACTGGACGAAGATACCGGCGCGGCTTTGAACGGCATCGGCATAACCGCCATCTGCGACTTGCGGAAAAAGAAACACTTCGGCGCGAAGCTCGCCGTGAATTATAAGCTGATGGAATCGGCGTATGGGATCGTCAGCGTAGCTCACTATAATTGCCCAGACGATTTTAAGACGCTGCTGGATCGCTATATCAAGACCGACTATAAAATTGACCTTGATTACCGCAGATTCTACACCGACCTCGACCGTTTGGAAGATGCTTCCGAGTTTGACACGCTCCGGGAGCGGGTTGAAAACATATATACCAACGAGTACCTCAGCAAGCTGCTCCCCGCTTGGAGCGCAGCTCTGGATTTAAAAGCGCTGATGCAAGGTGAAACATCCCAACTGCGGTTCTTCAGCAAGCATATACAAAACGCGAAGGAAAAAACCGTTGTCATCGTTTCGGACGCTCTGCGTTATGAAGTGGCTCTTGACTTATTTACTTTGCTCGACCACGACCCAAACCGCGATGCGACGATGAAGCATTTAATCGCCGCGCTCCCGACATATACCCAGCTTGGTATGGCGGCTCTGTTACCGCATAAATTGCTGGAAATACAGGAATCCGGCAAGGTGCTGGTGGACGGGCAGGCCAGCGACGGTACAGAAAAACGCGAATCGATTCTGCAATCGGCACTGTCCAACTCCCGCTGTATAAGGGCTGATGCTATTCCGGCGAAGCGGGATGAACTCCGTAAAGTATTTACCGGAATGGATGCCGTGTATGTCTATCATGACCATATCGACGTCAGAGGCTCATCTTCAAATGATGAAGTATTCAATGCCTGCGCCGAAGCCGTGAAGGAAATCTACGACCTTATTAAAAAACTGTCCGGCAGCGGGAATGTGTATAATTTCATTGTCACCGCCGACCACGGCTTCCTATATAAACGGGATTCATTCACGGAGAGCGATAAAATTAATCTCTCCGGGATAGGAGAAGCATTCACCAGTCGCCGTGCAATCATCGCTGATGAAGCTTTGAATGCGGATGGAGTAGCTTCTGTTCCCCTTGCCGACGTTATCGGCGGCGAAGATGCACGGATTGTTTCATGGCCTGTTGGTGCGAATGTATTCAAGACACAAGGCGGACTAAATTATGTCCACTGCGGTGCGTCGCCGCAGGAGATGATTATTCCGCTGATAAAAATAAGGACTGAAAAGAGCCATGTGGACACGCAGCCTGTAAAAATCGCTTTGGTAAGTATGGTGCAAAAGATCACGAACCTCATCACCCAGCTTGACTTTATACAGCAGGAGCTCGTGAGCGATGTGGTGACTCCTGCGGAGTACAAGCTGTACTTCATCTCCGAGGAAAACGAAAAAATCTCTAATGAGCATATATACATGGCGGATAAAAAGGACAGCGATCCGAATAAGCGGATGTTCCGTCAGCGGTTTAATTTTAAGAATAAGAAATACACAGCATCAACGAAGTATTGGCTTGTCGCTGTAAATACCAAAAGCGGTGTAGAGTTATTCAGGCATCAGGTTATTATGGATATCGCGTTTGCCGATGATTTCGGATTTGCGCTTTAAGGCTTTGGTACTCAACGTGGTAAAAGAAGGGAAGATGACCGTGAGCAGTTTTGATGTGATTAAAGATAATACAGGTCTTATAGAATACGACGTGACGGAAATTGATGGAATGGAGTGCCATTTTTGCATGTCAGATAATCGCACCGACTCAACCATCATCGTTTTCCAAAGCAAATCGAGGTTGGAAGTAATGGTTGAGGACGCGGAAAGATGGAAGCGATTTCAACATGATCTATATTACACTGATATTCGTTCAGGTAAAAGCGTTGGAACAGTAGCAATTATCTATGTACTTGACCATGACGCAAGCAATATTCCCATTCAAATGATAGAAAGCAACCTCACATACGGAAGAAAGTATGTCTTCACGGAGGAAGAAGCTATAACCTTTCTCAATGGGATTGTTAAATCCGGCGAGGAAGACATTGATCGCGTTTCACCCGTTCAGGAATGGGATAGAATATTAGGCGAAGTGAATTTAACAGGGTGCTTGACGGAAACATATTTGAAAAGAAAAGTTTATACTTATCTTGAAGGAAATAATTTTAGCGCGGACTATATCTCTGACACAGACTATGCTGAATTATCAAATGCGGAGATACCGCAAGTTAAATGGGTTAGGTCGCTTGACACAACTGGATTTCGCGACTTTTGCTTTGACGGTATAGAAATGGAGTTTGGTCAGATTAATTTGCTTTATGGCGCTAATGGTTCTGGGAAAACATCGGTGTTGGAAGCGATTGAGTACGCATTGACATCGGAGGTAAGGCGTGTAAAGGATTTCAAAGTAAAAATGCAAGTGGAGCATTATCCAAAGGTGAAGATATATGACAACACTGCTGGAGTATTCGCGTTCAATCCGCAAATCGCAAAGAAAAACACAAAAGAGATAGAGCGGGTCTGGTATGGGATACCAAAGGGGAGAACAAAGACAACACTTAATGAGAACTTCAATCGGTTCAACTCGTTTGATTCTGAGGCTGCATATAAGTTTATCCATGAGACAAACAACGATGAAGCGAGTTATTCTACTATGTTCGGCAACTTGATGTTTGGCGAAGTTGTTGTTAATTACGAAAAGAACTGGTTAAGATATAGAACAGCTTTCAACGATATCTACTCGGAAATACGAGACAAACTGAACACCGCGCAATTCTTTAAGCCTATGTATGAGTCTTCCATTGCGGAAAGAATAAAAACAAGAGAGCAATCTGCTGATTTAGAACGTCTGCTCAAGGAAATCCGATACAAACATATTGACAAACTTCCGACTGTTCAGGGGCGTTATAGAAAGTTACTTGAGGAGTTGCAAGTAATACGCAAATACGCAGAGAAGCTGTCGCTGCCACAATATGAGACCAAATCATTTGCGGCTGCTGTGGAAGAACTGCAAAAGGCTAAGCTTCTTCACAATCGTTATCAGCAAGACCGGGTAAAAAGCGAAAATGAACTGACCAGCCTTGCTGATATTAATACTTCGCTCCAAAGGGAAATAAGCGACTTGTCAGCAACAATAAATGAAGCCGAAATAGACTTAGAACGCTTCAATACTGCAAACAGCAACTGGAGCATTGTCCAAACTGTTTTAGGCAACACAGACACCATATCTATAGTAAATGCACTCATTGATGAGTCGGAAGAATTAGACATGGAAATCCAAGGGATTCTATTTGTCGAGCAGAATATCAACCTGATTAATTTTCTTAAGCTTGAATCATTTACCCGACTATCAAGCGAAGAAGTGAGTCAAGCGAACTCGGATATTGCAAACTTGATTTCCGAAAGAATTGAACGTGAGAGAGTCTATAGCGACACTAAAACAACTTTTGCTATCCACGAACAGCAGACTATGGAACTAAGGAAGCTGGCAAAATCATTGATTATAGATTCGTCGTGTCCGCTGTGTGGATATACTTATCATGACAAAGAGCAATTAGTTGAAAGCATAGAGTGTGTTGCAACAATTGATAACCGAATTGAAGATATGATTCAGGATATTCAGAACGTGAATGTGAGAATCGGTAACCTTGAAAAAGTGCTTGAACGTGAAGCATTGATAGATAAAGCACTGGATGAAATTGAGTCAGTCAGAAAACGTGTTCCATTCGTTGATAAATACGCAAGCGACTATGCGAGAATTTCAGAATATGTGGACAGTAAAACACAGATACTGAAACGGAAAGAAGAAGTATTAGAGAAGCAATCAGTGCTGTCATCACAAGGGTTTTCGATAAAAAACATAAATGCTTGCTTGAATTTCAAGGCTTCCGATCCGACATATTTAGAATATCAACGCTCAAATACTGGCACGTTCAGCGAGTTTCTCGAACGCAACATCACTTATATTCAGCAAAAGAGTAACAACGCTGCAACCCGGAAGACAGCACTGGAACGCGAGATACAGAGTAACAATCAAAAATCGCAGATATCAAGAGCTGAAATCAGCAAGATTGAGATACAACTAGAAAACCTGCGTATCGAACTGTATGTTGAAATAGAGCAAGCAATTGAACACGCAAAGAAATCGTTTGTCGTGAACGAAACTGCACCATTAAAGACATGGACTGATGCATTTCATTCACTGTATGACAGATGCGAGATTGTTGTTGAACGATTAGAAAATGAAGGCGATATAGAGTTTGAAAGACAACAACTGGCGGCTTACACAGAGGAAATACAGAAACTGACGCCTCAGGTAGCCCGCTGCGCAAAAGCAGTGCAAGTATTTGAAACAATGCCATCGCTCAGTTCCTATGTTGAGCATAGCATAAGAAGAAATATACAGCAAATAAGTAAGTATTTCAGATGGATGCACCATTCGGGAGAGTTTACCGAACTTGGTGTTGACAGTGAGGGACTATATGCGATTCGTGGCATAGACGATGAGATTGTCCGGATATTTCAAATGAGTACAGGACAAAGAACATCAATCGCTATGGCGGTTATGTTAGCGTTATATATGGCAGCGCCGACCGCTCCGAGATTCTTGCTTTTGGATGAACCACTGGCGCATATGGACGACACCCAAGTTCTCAATGTCTTGGATATTTACAAATCAATTGCCGAGCAGAAAACGCAGATTTTTTTCACAACGGCAAACGGAGAAATGATACGTCACTTCAAAGAATGTTTCCGAGATTCTAAATTCGATTACAAAGAGTATCAGTTTATCAAGCGAGTTAATTGCCCCTCAGAAATAGTTGAGTGCAGTATAAACGATACTCCTAGTATTGAGGACTTGACATTAGAAGACTTAACTCTTGATTTTCACCAGTTTGCGATGATTAGAGAAACACTGAAAAAGAACCAAGAAAAATTGCTTTCTGATTGGGGGTGATAAAATGATTGATAACACGCTGGAAAAGATTTATAGGAACATACTCAACTCCCTGAGCGGCGGAACCGTTCCAAAAGAAGGCTTGGGCTACATAACAGTAGGGCGAGAAAGAGAAGTTGACTCTTTAATGCGAGATACGCAGATAATTCAAGATGGGGGAGCAGCATTCAGGTTTGTGGTCGGAGATTATGGCAGTGGAAAGACCTTTTTGCTTCAAACAATAAAAGAGTATGCGGTAAAGAAGAACTTTGTTGTTGCGGAGGTAGATTTGTCCCCGGAAAGAAGTCTTGTCGGGAACACCATGAAAAAGAAAGGGCTAGCGACTTATCGTGAGTTGATGGCAAATGTATCAAATAAGACAAATCAGTCCGGCAGAGCGTTAAGTAAGATACTAGACGCATGGATTGGAAAAACGTTTGAAAAAGCTGCCTATGAAGTGGTCGCAAGCCAATCCGATGTAGTAAATATGGAGCTATATACGGAAACCCTACTTAATAAAGAGTGTTCTGTTTTACAGGATATGGCATATGGGTTTGAATTTACCCAAGCACTTAGAGCATTTTGGAAAGCCAGCAGAAGCACAGATATAAATGAAAAGGCTGAGATGCGGGAAGCTGCTCTTAGATGGTTTCGGGGCGATTATAGAACCAATCAGGAATCTAAACACGCCGTAGGTATAAATGCTACTGTAACAGACGAAAACTGGTTTGATTATATTATGATATGGTCTGCATTTTTTGTTATGGCGGGTTATAATGGCTTCATTGTCTTAATTGACGAAATGATAAACATATACAAGGCAGCTCACTCTGTTACAAGGCAGCAAAACTACGAAAAAATGCTGACAATGTATAACGCGACACTACAAGGAAAAGCAGAGAATTTAGGTATTATACTAGGTGGTATACCCATGAGCATCTACGACAAAAAGCGAGGTGTGTTCAGCTATGAGGCAATGCGAAGCAGACTATCCGCTAGCACTTACAAAGATTCATCGCTCATCCATATGTATACGCCTATAATAAAAGTGTTGCCTCTGACCAAAGAGGAGATGTATGTATTGTTAGAAAAACTATCCGATATACACGCAGAACTATACGAGTATCAGAGCGTTTTGAGTGATGAAGAATTGCTGGGCTTTGTTAAAATGGCGTACATGAAACGAGAAACATCATTCGTAACTCCTCGCACAATGATTAGGGACTTTATACAGGTTTTAGACGTCAAGTATCAGAACCCGGATAAGACGATTAAGGACATTCTGGAAGCATATAGGTTCGCAATTGACGAAGAACAGTCGTATGAGGACATATTTGATTAGTTCAACAATAATGATTTTCATTGGAGGAGTATAAATGAGCGAGGAAGGAATCCGTACAACACAAACGGACAGTTTTGAAGGCAGTGACCCTAACGCAGACATGAATAAAAGGCTGCGGGAATACTTCGACGGTAAAATTGTCCGTAAGGATTTGACCAAGAAGCTCCGACAGGGCGCAAACGTGCCGGTATATGTGCTTGAGTATCTCTTGGGACAGTATTGCAGTTCCGACGATGATGAGATCATCACACAAGGCATGGAGAACGTGAAGCGCATCCTTGCTGATAACTTTGTGCGCCCTGACGAGGCTCAGAAGATACTGTCAGCTCTCAGGGAGCGGGGTTCATATACCGTTATCGACAAGTTGACTGTCCACTTGAATATCAAAGAGGACAGATACGAGGCAGAGTTTTCAAATCTCGGCTTGAAAGGTGTTCCCCTATCTTCCGATTATGTATCGCAATACGACCGTCTGCTCTGTGGCGGTATCTGGTGCATCGTTCAGTTGGAGTACGAGTTTATCGAGGAAGATAGAAAGCGCAACCCTATTCGAGTCCGAAAACTCACGCCGATTCAAATGCCCCATGTTGACATGGATGAGATAAAAAGCGGGCGCAAAGCCTTTACCAAGGATGAGTGGATTTCTATTTTGCTCCGCTCGACCGGTATGGAGCCGGATAAATTCACTGAGCGTGAGAAATGGCTTTTGCTTACCCGGATAATCCCGCTTATAGAAAACAATTACAACCTCTGCGAGCTTGGTCCGCGCAGTACGGGCAAATCACATATTTACGAGCAAATATCACCTAACAGTATCCTCGTTTCCGGCGGACAGACAACCGTGGCCAACCTTTTCTACAACATGGCAAGCAAGACCATCGGGCTTGTAGGGCTTTGGGACTGCGTGGCGTTTGATGAGGTTGCCGGGATAAACTTCAAGGATAAAGACGGCGTTCAAATCATGAAGGGTTACATGGCTTCAGGCTCATTCTCAAGAGGGCGTGAAGAAAAAGCGGCAACGGCGTCAATGGTTTTTGTGGGGAATATCAACCAAAGCGTCGATGTGATATTGAAAACATCCCACCTCTTTGACCCATTCCCCGAAGTGATGGCGTATGACACGGCTTTCCTTGACCGTATGCATTGTTATATTCCCGGTTGGGAAATCCCGAAGTTCCGTCCTGAATTCTTCACGGACGATTACGGATTCATTACAGACTTCCTTTCGGAATTCCTGCGCGAAATGCGTAAAGAGCCGTTCGGGGATATATTGGATAAGCACTTCCGCTTAGGCTCTAACCTCAACCAGCGCGACACCATCGCCGTGAGGAAAACCGTATCCGGGTTTATGAAGCTGCTCTACCCGGACGGCATATTCACGAAGGAAGAGTTGTCGGAGGTAGTCGAGATCGCTCTGGAAATCCGCCGCAGGGTCAAGGAGCAGCTAAAGAAAATCGGCGG
>Ga0099364_10006487_pt1 | contig 17021 bp, 15 predicted proteins | sample TergutTh196P3_FD_73070 | JGI IMG/M metagenome (GOLD analysis project Ga0099364, IMG submission 73070) | Microcerotermes parvus P3 segment gut microbial communities from Pointe-Noire, Republic of the Congo - Th196 P3 | ecosystem: Host-associated > Arthropoda: Insects > Digestive system > Gut ... | reverse complement strand
TGGTGGCGTGACGTTCTGGAGACAATCGTGTATGCCGTCGTGCTTGCGTTAGTGATACGTACTTTTGTCATCCAGGCTTTTTGGATACCAAGCGGTTCGATGCTTCCATTACTCGAACCGGGTGATCGCGTAATGGTGATTAAATTCTGGTATCACCTGCCCAGGATTGAACCCAAACGGGGGCAGATAGTGGTCTTCAAGTACCCGGTGGATCCGAAGCGCGATTTCGTTAAACGTGTCGTTGGGCTTCCTGGGGAAAAGGTGGAGATAAGGGGCGGCAGGGTATTCATAAACGATTTGGAAATAGCCGAGCCATACGTTCATTTTCCCGACAACTTCACTAAGGAGGCGGAAGTGATCCCCCAAAACAGTTATTACTGTCTTGGCGACAACAGGGCAAACTCACAGGACAGCCGCTTTTGGGGCACTGTCAAAGAGGACTTTCTGAGGGGTCCGGCGGTTTTCAGATACTGGCCCATTAATCGAATCGGGCTTTTGGAGTGAACGTTGGCGAGGACCGTATGGTTTCCCGGCCATATGGCAAAGGGATCCCGACAGCTCATGGAGTTGTGCGGGTTGGTGGACGTCATTTTGGAAGTCCGGGATGCGAGGGCGCCGGCGCTCACCAAGTCTCCCGTATCGGAAAAATTTCCCAAGTCCCTGTCCGTGTGGTACGTGCTATCGAAGGCCGATCTCGCCGATGAGGGCGTCACATCACAATGGCTCGCGTCCTTCAAGGCGGCCAGCCACAGGGTCTGGGCGCTGGATCTTCGCAAGGAACTGCCGGGTTCATTGAAAAAATCACTCGCCTCGCTTGTCCGCTCGAAGGATGACCGGGTTTACCGCGAGACCCGCGTAGCCGTCGTAGGCACGCCAAACGTCGGCAAGTCGACTCTGCTGAACAGGCTCGTAGGCCGCAGGGCGGCGGTTGTGGGCGGCGTGCCGGGGGTGACGAAGGGGGTCGTGTGGTTCAAGGGGCAGGGTTTTGTAGTCGTTGATTCGCCCGGTATTCTCGATCCCCGCTCAGACGCCGATTTTCACAGAATGATGTCGTGGATATCCTCGACTAAGGGCCAGGTCATAGGAGCTTGGGACGATCTGGCGTGCGAGTGCATAGAATACATGGACCGCATCGGGCGCTTGTCCGCGATAGTTTTGCCGCTTGACGTATGCGCGGAGGGAAGCGCAAGAGATGTGCTGGAGCGGGTGGGCCGCAGGCTGGGGAAACTTCGTCCCGGTGGAGAGGTAGATGTCGAATCGTCCGGGCGGGCATTCATCGACGCGCTGTCCTCCGGCAGACTGGGGCGGTTCAGCCTTGAGACCCCGGAATAGTTATGATAGTCGCGGGAGTTGACGAGGCGGGCCGGGGACCGATAGCCGGTCCCGTGGTGGCGGCGGCTGTCGTGCTCACGCCGCCTCAGTTTCGGGTGCTATTGTCCGAAGGTTTGAACGACTCGAAAAAACTATCAGCGCGAGCCAGAGAAAGGATTTTCAGGCGCATCGAAGAACTCGGCGTCACATGGGGAGCGCAGGCCGCTTCCAATTTAAAAATAGACAAGATGAATATACTGAACGCCACTCTGTGGGCGATGGCCCGCGCAATAGGCTGCCTCAGCGTCCGGCCCGACCTGATAATCGTGGACGGCAATTCATATATTCCAACCGTGAGCCGCGAACATCAGCGCGTTATGCCGCGCGCCGACGGTAGAGTCCCGGCCGTGATGGCCGCGTCGATTGTGGCAAAGGTACTCAGGGACAGGGTAATGACCTCGCTTCACAGGAAATTCCCCGACTATGGTTTTGCGTCGCATAAGGGTTATCCGACCGCCGCTCACAGACTCGCGGTTGAGATGATTGGACCTTCACCGGTACATCGGCTCAGCTTCGGGTTTAAAAACAAAATCGACGGCGGCGGACGGCGCTTGCGGCTGCTGTTTCCGGAGGAATGACGATGGCTGAGATCGGCGGCCTGCACGGCGGAGCGATAGGTCCGGGCGGACACGGAACGGGCGGCATACGCCCACCGATTGGAGACGGCGCTCCCGTATCACGGCCCGACGCGGCTCGTCCGGGCGGAATTGCGAGCGGTTCGCTTGTCGAAGGGCTGGTCACGGGCAAAGACGGCGAAATGTATTATGTTAAAATTGGCTCGCAGACGTTATCCGCGCGCTCCACCGTACAGCTTTACGTCGGACAGCGGTTCAGGGCTATGTGGGACTCGTCGACATCACCGCCCACTCTGAGACTCCGCCATGCGGACATGACAATGCTCGCGAGATTCTCAGGCAGTGACCGGAACGTGGCGGCGGCGTTTTTAAGCCGCGGGATGCCGGTGAGTAAGGAGATGGTGGCTGAACTGCGCCGGTTGTGGATGAAGAGCGGGGGGGAGCCTTCACACCTCGGAGCCCTTGCCGAATTATGGGCGCGAGGCGAAGCGATGACTGAGCGCAATGTCGATCTTCTCGTCTGGTATATGGGGCTATCGGAGGGGCAAGTCGCGCAGATATGGAAGAAGATCAGGGAACGCCTACGGGGCAGGAAATTTTCGTCGCCAAAGGAATTGCTTGCCGTGCTGCGCGAGGGCGATGATGATGAAGCCGCGAATTTTCTCGCCGCTCATGCGCTGGCCGGACGTCCCGCTAAGGGGGGGCTCGACCCCGCGTCGCTTCTTGCGCCCGCCTGGTGGCCCGTAGATGCCGGGGATGCGCCGGCTATGGCCAGGGTTGCCTTTGCCCGCGAGGTTCACGATGAGCGCGGAGTATGGCGCGTCTCATTCGATTACGAAGGGCGTTCACTCGGCCCGGTTCACGGCGGCCTTACGGCTAATGAGAGAGCTATGTCGGTGAGCATTAAGGTCGAAGAGGAAACAAGGGCCGAGCGCGTTCGGCGATCCCTTCCCGACCTGAGGCGGGAGCTTTCGTCTGTGCCGCTCATCCTGCAATACCTGGGCGTCGGAACCGCAGCGAAAGGTGACGAGCCCGAGGTGGATTTTTATAGTTTGGACATGGAGATATAGTAATGGAAGTGAAAAAAGCGGCGGCTATAATGTACGACGAAAATAAAGACGCCGTTCCCAGGGTGGTTGCCGTTGGGCGCGGCAGGGTGGCCGACAGGATAATAGAGAAGGCTGTGGAGGCGGAGATACCCATAGTGGAGGACGCCGCGCTCGTCAGTTCTCTTTTGATGTTGGAGTTGGGCGAGGAGATCCCGGTCGAACTCTATCGGTCGGTCGCGAAAATTCTTGCATTCCTTCACGATATTGACAAACGTTATAATGATGGGCGGGTGTATACTTGAACCATCTTGAGTTTGGAGCCGTGGGGGAACGGTTAGCGGCGGAACACATAGAGAGTCTCGGGTGGAGGATAATCGGAAGAAACGTAAGGGCAGGCAGAGGGGAACTCGACATAGTAGCAGTCGACGGGGATGAATTGGTGATAGTGGAAGTCCGCACACGCAGAATCGGTAAAATCTCTCCTTCGGAAACCACGGTTGGCCCCAAAAAGTTGAAATCGATTCTAAAATTCGCGAGAAGGTACGTAGAGAGGGTTTTGTCCTACGACGGCTTCTGGCGCATTGACATCGCCGCCGTGACGATGGACGAAAACGGCGCGTACAGCGTTGAGATGTTCAGTGACATAACAATGGGCATGAAAGGCGGTTATATGGTATGAGCGAAATCTGCGGAATAGCCCTCCGGGGTACGAGAGCCCTCACCGTCGAGGTCGAGGTGGAGATAACAGGAGGGCTGTTTTCCATTACCGTGGTGGGACTTCCGGATACGGCTGTGAAGGAAGCGAGAGAGAGGGTCCGCGCTTCGCTTAGGGGAATCGGAGTTGCCCTCAAGGGGCGAATTGCCATAAACCTGGCTCCGGCGGATCTGCCTAAGGAGGGAGCTCTGCTGGACCTTCCGATGGCGATCGGCCTTGCGGCGGCGGCAGGCAGAGTGAAGACGGGACGGAAAGCTATCTTCATGGGAGAGCTGGCGCTGGACGGAAGGCTGAGATGGGTCCGCGGGGTTGTTCCGGCGGCGATTCTCGCGCGCGAAATGAACATTCCCCTGTTCGTTCCGAGGGAGAACGAGGCGGAGGTCGCCTTGGTTGACGGAGTGGAGGCATATGCCGTGGAAAACCTCCTCTCCCTCCTGATGCACCTGAGGGGTGAGCTCTGCATTCCCCGAATAGAGAAGCGGCTCCCAAAGGACGAGGTTCTGGAAATAGACACGGATTTCGAGGATATCAAGGGCCAGTTCGCCGCGAAACGAGCCCTCGAGATAGCGGCGGCAGGTCATCACAACCTTCTGATGACCGGTTCCCCCGGATCGGGCAAGACGCTTCTAGCCCGCGCTATGAGAGGAATAATGCCCCCTATGTCGGATTCGGAGATGATGGAGGTTCTGCTCGTCCACAGTACGGCGGGCTTGCAGTTCGAACCGGGACGGACACGCCCGTTTCGCTCCGTTCATCATACGGCGAGTTCGGTCGCCATATGCGGCGGCGGAGCGTCCATGAAACCTGGCGAGGTGTCGCTGGCCGACAGGGGAGTGTTGTTCCTCGACGAGTTTCCCGAGTTCTCGCGGGACGTGCTCGAAGCTCTGCGCGAGCCGCTGCAGGACGGGACGATAACGATAAGCCGCGCGGCGGGGAGCGTTACCTATCCGGCAAACGTACTGCTCGTGACCGCGTGCAACCCATGTCCCTGCGGCTTTCATGGCGACCCGGCGGAACATTGCAGGTGCACGCACGGAGATTTGGACAGGTACAGGAGGAAATTATCCGGTCCTATTCTGGACAGGATTGACCTTCATGTAACCGTGCCGCGCCTTTCCCCTGAGGAACTCATTTCCCTGGGAGACGGAGGCGAGTCCAGCGCCACGGTGCGCGGCCGGGTGGAGACAGCGCGGAAAATCCAGCAGGAGAGGTGGCGCAGCATGGGGTATCAATGCAACGCGGAGCTACCCGAACGGGTTCTGCGGCGTAACCTTAACATGGAGGACGACGTCAGGACATTTCTGGCTGATACCATGAAAAGGGCGCGGCTCTCCGGAAGGGGATATTCGCGAACATTGAAAGTAGCCCGCACGGTGGCGGATCTGGAGGGCTCCGAGAGTATAGCGGTGAGGCACGTTGCCGAGAGCTTGTCTTACCGCGAAGAGTTGGCGTTCGGAAATTACGGATTGAAAAATGGGTGGAAAAGATAATGAATACTATGCTGTGTGCGATGATGCTGCTCAACAAGTGCGCGTCATACGACGTGAGAATGTGGGAGAGGTTTGAGGCGACGGGGCTGCCGCCGGAGGCTTTTATCGAGGATGCCTCGGCGGTATGGGAAAAACTTGAGATAACCGAACGAAACAGGGCTATTATGGAACATGCCCTGGAGAAAGATTGGGTGGAGCGCGAACTTGACGCGTGCGACCGTCTTGGGACCCGAATAGTGACGTGCAGGGACGCGGATTACCCTCACTCGCTCGCCAAGACCGGAAAAGCGCCGATTTTGCTGTACATAAGGGGGAACATGCTGCCGGAAGAAGCGCGGACTATAGCCGTGGTCGGCACGAGAAGGTGCAGCGCGTATGGTTACAAGATTGCTAGAGAGATAGGCCGCCGGGCGGCAAGCTCCGGATGGAATGTGGTAAGCGGCGGCGCGAAGGGAATCGACGGCGCGTCTCACTTCGGCTGCGCGGAGGAAGGCGGTGTCACCGCCGCCGTACTGGGAACTGGGGCGGATATCGTCTTTCCCTCGGAGCACAGGGCGCTTTTCGAGCGTATTCTTGAGCGGGGCGCTCTTTATTCCGAGTATCATCTTGGCACAAAGGGAGAGCCGTGGCATTTTCCAAAGCGCAACAGAATTATCGCGGGGCTTGCCTCAAAGCTCGTTGTCGTGGAGGCTCCTGTAAAGAGCGGAGCAATGATAACGGCCACGCAGGCGGCGGAGGAGGGACGGGAGGTTTGGGCTGTCCCCGGCCGTATTGACGACACGCGGAGCGAGGGAACGAACAGGCTGATCTTCGACGGGGCTATGCCCCTTGTGAGCCTGGACTCGTTTTTTGAAAGCAAATCCGGATACGCTGAACAGTCGTTGTTCAACGACGATGACGAGCATTGCGCGAAGCCGGAACCGAGGGATCTGTCGCCGGAGGAGAAGAAAATACTTTCGATTCTGTCGATCCAGGGTGAAAAAACTATTGACAACTTGGCTAATGAAGCTAAAATGAGCGCCGCTGAAGTTTTTAAAATCATATCTGTGATGTCCGCGCGGGGTCTGGTTTGCCTGTCAGGTCCGGGGCGTTACAATATTAACGATTAAAGGGAACGAGGGGGGTGGCCATGAGTACCAGAGTGTTGTCAAGGGAAGAACGAGAGGCGTTGTCGCCAGGGGCGCTGGAGTTGATATACAAATATCTGAACGGGAATTATTGCCCAGCTGAGGTTATAGAAAAGACATTACTTCACGCTATTGTCGTCTCCAAGCTGAATCAATGTCTGGTAGACGCGTCAACCCTGACCTTCCTCATCGAAAAAATTGCCGAGTACGAGGGCGTCCCTTTTCTCTCCCCCGTGCCGGAAGATCAGACAGTGTCGAGGTGGCCGCGAATTGGCGAAGAAAACCAAAGCTGATAAACCGTCCAAACCCGAGTCGGGCGCAGTAAAGAAAAAGAATAAACCGGCAGCGAAATCTGCCGCGTTACAAAACGACGATAAATCAGCGACGAAGTCCGCCCGTCCCAAAAAAATCACGGAGAATGCCGAAGCGGCGGCGGGAAAGACTCTTGTAATTGTCGAATCCCCGGCAAAGGCCCGTACTCTCGAAAAAATTCTGGGCCGTTCGTATCACGTTAAGTCAAGCATAGGTCACGTGCGCGACCTCCCGAAAGCCAGGATCGCGGTCGACGTCGAAAACAACTTTGAGCCGGAGTATATTAACGTAAGAGGCAAAGCCGACATTATTAAATTCCTGAAGGCGGCTTCGGAGAAGAGCAAACGAACCCTGCTCGCGTCCGACCCTGACCGCGAGGGAGAGGCTATAGCCTGGCATCTCGCGACGCTTCTTAATATAGACCCATCCTCCGACTGCCGGATAAGGATGCAGGAGATAACCGAACACGGCGTCAAAAACGCGGTTGCGAACCCCAATCAAATAGACATGAATCTCGTGGAAGCGCAGCAGTCGCGCCGTGTGCTGGACAGGCTCGTCGGGTATAATTTGAGCCCCCTGCTCTGGTATAAGGTTCGGCGCGGGCTGTCGGCCGGCCGCGTGCAGTCCGTCGCGCTCCGTATAATATGCGAGCGCGAGGATGAGATAGAGGCCTTTGTTCCCGAGGAATACTGGCTTTTGGACGTCATCGCTTCGAACGGCTCAAGACAATACACGATGCGGGTCGATAAGAAAAAAGGCAAAAAATTCACCCCCGGGAATCTCGCGCAATCGCTTGAGGCCGAGGAGGCCATAAGGAATAATCCCATCATAGTCGAAAACTTCCGCGTGAAGGAGAGCAAGCGCCCCTCCCTGCCGCCGTTCAAGACGAGTGTGCTGCAGCAGGAGGCGTCGAGACGGCTCGGCTTCTCCCCCCGCCGCACGATGAGGGTAGCCCAGTCCCTTTACGAAGGCATCGAGATACCGGGGCGCGGTCCCGTGGGCCTCATCACGTACATGCGTACTGACAGCCTGCGTCTCTCGCCGGAGGCGTTGGACTCGTCGCGTAAATTTATTGAGAAGAACATCGGGGCGGATTATCTGCCCGAACGCCCGAATATCTTCACGCCTAAGGGCAGGTCGCAGGACGCGCACGAGGCTATAAGGGCAACCGACACTTTCCTCACGCCGGAGACGCTGAAATCTCACCTGACCCCTGAGCAGTTCAGGCTGTACGACTTGATTTGGAGACGCTTCGTGGCGAGCCAGATGTCCCCGGCTCATGTCTCCAGGACTACCGTTGAAGCGTCCGCCGGGGAGTACGGCATGAAGCAGGATGGTATTGTGGTAAACTTCGACGGCTGGGGTAAGGTTTGGCCGCTGAGCGTGAAGACCACTGTTATCCCGCCCGCCGAGGCCGGAGAGAATCTCCTTCTCGACGATATCAAGCGCGAGCAGAAATTCACGCAGCCGCCCGCCAGGTACACCGACGCGGGACTTGTAAAAGTGCTGGAGGAAAAGGGAATCGGCCGCCCCTCGACCTACGCTTCGATAGTCGAGACTATCGCCGACAGAAACTACATAGAGAGGGACGACGACAAGAAACTTGTGCCGACGAAACTCGGAAGGCTCGTCAACACCTTTCTCGTGAAATACTTCCCGAAACTGATAAACACGGAATTCACGGCGACTATGGAGAGCGATCTCGACTCGGTGGAGTCGGGGAGCGAAAACTGGGTCGCCGTTGTGCGTAATTTCTGGGAAAAATTCAAGCCGGTCCTGGATAATGTCACGGAGACGGCGGAGCGCATGAAAATAGAGGCGACGCCGATCGGAGAGGATTGTCCCGAATGTGGCAAACCACTCGTGATAAAGAACGGCCGGTTCGGCGAGTTCATCGCGTGTACCGGCTATCCCGACTGCAAATACACTCGTAACATATTAAAGACCACAGGGATCAAATGTCCGAAGTGCGGCGAGGGCGAACTCATCCAGCGCAGGGCAACGAAAGGGAAAATGAAGGGCCGTTCGTTCTACGGATGCACAAGGTACCCGGACTGTGACCACGCGAGCTGGAAAAAGCCCGCCGCAAAAAAAGAGTCACCGACGCATGACAATGAGGAATCAGCCTACGACGAAAACGATATGGAAATCGACGACGGCGCCGTCATGTCATCTTAACCGATGAACGGCAACGGCGTTACTATAATCGGAGGCGGGCTTGCCGGATGCGAGGCGGCATATCGTCTTGCGAAACGAGGAATCAGGGTTTTTCTGTACGAGATGAGGCCGGGAAAGAGTACCCCCGCTCATTCGACCGGAGATTTGGCCGAGCTTGTATGCAGTAATTCGCTGGGCGGCGATTTGCCGTCGACCCCGGCGGGTATTCTGAAGCGGGAGCTTAGGATGCTTCAAAGTCTTATAATGAAATGCGCTGACGGAGCGAAGATTCCGGCGGGGAAAGCCCTCGCGGTGGATCGCTCCGTTTTTTCACGCCTTGTCACGGAATCGCTGGAGAGTTGCGGGAACGTCACGATTATTCGCGAGGAAGCGCGCCGAATACCCGACGGCGCGGTTATTATCGCCGCCGGTCCGCTGATGTCGGGAGATATGGCCGACGAACTGCGGGAGACAGTCGGGAACTATCTGTCATTTTTTGACGCCGCCGCACCAATTGTGACATACGAATCCATCGACATGGCGCGCGCGTACCGTGCCGACAGATACGGCTCAGGCAGCGGAGATTACATAAATTGCCCGATGGATAAGGAGCAGTACGAGGCGTTTCGGCGTGAGCTTGTGTCGGCGGAGAGGGCTGAGATTCACGATTTCGAGCGAACAACGAAATATTTCGAGGGATGCCTTCCAATAGAAGTAATGGCAGAGCGCGGCATTGACACGCTGCGTTTCGGCCCGATGCGTCCCGTAGGCCTGCCCAATCCGATGACGGACAAGACGCCTTACGCCGTCGTTCAACTGCGGCGGGACAACGCGGAGGACACGCTTTACAATCTGGTCGGCTTTCAGACGAATCTAAGGTGGCCGGAACAGGACAGGGTGTTCAGAATGATACCGGCGTTGGAAAGAGCTGAGTTCGTTCGGAGGGGCGTAATGCACAGGAACTCGTTCGTCTGCGCTCCAATAGCGCTCGATGAATACCTCCGTCCGGCGCGTAGCGGCGTCACGGCGAGGGAGGATCTGTTTCTCGCGGGGCAGATAACCGGCGTGGAGGGTTATGTCGAAAGCGCCGCGATGGGACTCGTCGCGGCGATATTCGCCGAAGCACGGATAACCGGCGGCAAAGCCCCGCGTTTCCCGGAGACGACCGCGATCGGCTCGCTGCTGCGATACCTGAGGGAAGCCGAACCCGCCACCTTTCAGCCGATGAACGTAAACCTCGGCATCTTCCCCAAGATTGAAACGGGTAAATCAAGCACGGGAAGAAAAAAACGCATGTCGAAACCGGAACGAACCGCCATGTACGCCGAACGCTCCAGAGATGACATGGAGGAATTTTTGCGGGCGAATATTTCGTTATAATTCAAGGAAATGAAAAGGTGATAAAAGGAGAAGGGTATGTTAAGTTTTTTTGCTGGAATAGTTCTTTATCAAGTAATGCTTCTTGTGCTAATTTTAATATTTGCTTTTGTGTGTATGAAAAAAAGCAAAGAAAATTATTACAGGTTAGGAATTATTGCAATATGTTTTGTATTCTATTTCCTAATGCGAATCCTGCCAAATATTATAGGTGTCCAAAATTTTGAACTTCCATGGGAAAGCAGATTGCTTTCAATCATTTCTGGTCTACTTTGCTTTTTTCTTTTTAAGAAACATTTTTCTGGAAGTAATTACTTTAAAATCAAGCAAGAAAAAGACAATTTAAGAGCAACAATAATAGTATCTGTTATCACAATTATTGGATACCTTATAATATTTTACTTAAGAGGTAGCCCTCAAACATTTAACAAGGAATTATTGATATTCATATCTGTAGTTGCTGTAATAGACGAAGAAATATTTTTTAGAGTGATATTGTTGGGCTTATTAATGAGTTGCATGGAAGAAAAAAAATTGTTTATAAAATATCCTGCTGTTGTTTTATGCGGAATTATTTTTGGTTTATGGCATGGGAATTTCTTTAATTTTGACATAATACATATTATCACGAATTGTTTTTATGGTTATATTGTGGGCTGGGTAACAATTAAAAACAAAAGCGTAATTGTTCCAATAATAGTTCACACATTAATTAATTCTCTTGGTTTTTTGATAACTGTAATCAAAACATAATAGAAAAACGGGGCAACTTCGTATTATTGTTAGTTGGTCGTGGATTAATGATTTAGAAATGGAATCATGTAACAGTCTTGATTGCCTTCAGAATCCGCCCGACCTCCTCCAACGCGCTTAACGTCGCCCAGCCGTAACAGTAGAAGAAGAAACCGTCCGCTCCGCCTGCGAGCCTGTGATATGGAAAGTGCTTCGCGCCGTCGTAGATACAGAGCAGATTTTGCGGCTAATCCATTCCAAGTAAAAAAACCGAACCCTTCAAAATGTGGCTCGCCCAAATGGGCAAGGGGTAGTCCGCTCAACGCGAAATCCGCGAGGCGGCTCTCGGAATTGGAAGCCGGCGATTAATAAACTTCGTCACAGTATTTAACGAAATAAAAGGCCCGTTTTTCTTTGTAGAATAGTTCTGTCTGCTACCAACAAACCTCCTCTCATAAAGCCTTGGCTGTCAGGATACATAAATTGCATTTCTCTGATGATTGCCTTATACCTGTTTCTTACGAAACCGTATTTCTCGGATAAGTGTACGTTGCCGCTTCCTTCCATATGATCGCCAAAAGTATCTATCAACATCGGGAATATTACAGCGGAACATACTATATCGGCCATCTGCAACATCGAGAAGTTATTTGAATGTCCATATACCGGCATTTCGACAATACGAGGATAGCTATTGCCTCTTGCCTGATGCCTCTGTGTGAAAATAGTATGCGTCGTTCTGCGGTTTTGTGATGATTTTCTGCTATCCGCAACGATAAATCCCAATTCGTCCTTCAATTCCAAAAAGGAGTTGAAGTGCCGGCAAATGTGCATTATGCTGCCACCGTAAAAAGCCGCGTCATTGTTAGCGAGGCCGGATGCCTTGATCAATATCTTGCCGAACAATTTCACTTCATTGGCTTGCAATAAATTAATGCAGGCGTCGATGTATCCGATTGCTTGCTTAAACCGTCTTCTATCTTCGCCTCGTAATGCCTTGCGTAATTCATTCCCTTTTATTTCAATCTGGATTTTATCAAGCGTCATAGCTGCCGACATTAAATGATTCGGAAAAAAGCGCGTCTTTATCTTCAAAAAGTTGTGTGTAAGAGGGACTAGACGAGTGTGCTCAATAATCAAACCCGTTATGACAAAGAAGGGATTTGAGTTTATGTCACTGATTTGCAGAGTTCCAGAATCTCCGCTTTCATCAACGTAACAAACATACATATTTTGTCTCCAAATAGCTGTGGCCCCTCTAAAGGGCCACAGACGCCGCTGTTCAGGTGGGACGTGCCCAATCGCTGCCCAGCTCTTATAGCTATCTATAAAATAAAATATAAGTTATCTGTAATGCTTTGTCAATGCGGAAAAAAAATTACAACAAATCGTCGCTTGTTCCGATGGTACTTTGTATGATAGTATATATGCCAAAGTAGTTATCTTTATAAAATTATCAGAAAGAGGCGCTTTTTTGTTTAAAACACCCCTTGACAAATACAGCAAACCGGGCATAATCCTACGGGCTTACGGGCTACGGTTTGGTGTTGCCTCTTGTGTTTCCGAATGTAAATCCAACTATCAACGCGGTAAATTTTTTAGATACGAACAATTATTTCAGCGGACTTCCTGTATGGGGGTCCGCTGATTCTACATGTGCTATGGCTGGTTTTGAAAGTTTTTAACGATGGAGTGTTTAGTATTAGAGGTACCCAATGATCCCATGAACAGAGGAAAACAGTACTCAAGGGGGAGTTAGTATAATGTACAGTTATGAATTGTTTGAAAAAAAATTAGGGAGTAGAAAACTTATCCTTTTTGGAGCCAGCACCTTAGCGCTTCGTACAATGATCTTGCATCTCCCTGATTACGAGGTTGCGTATTTCATTGATAATAATCCTCAAAAACATGGAACCCTGTTTTTTGACAGGCCTGTATATCCTCCGGACAAACTAAAAGAAGAAGACCCTGACAAGGCAATCATATTGATCACTAGTATGTATCGTATTGATATCGAGTGTCAGTTGTTAGAGATGACATCTATTCCGATCATCGGTTTAGAAATTTTTCAAATACATAGACCAGATGTAACGTTCGCAAAGAAACCTAAGCCATTAGCAGAGAGATTCGAACAGTTTAATAACATTTATCCTGGAATGTTTATGTTTAATTGGTTATATAAGGTTTTTAGCGATGATAAATCCAAGTATATTTTAAAAAAAATACTTCAAAAATGTGCCTTGGGCGATCAAAACTTCAGTGATATACGTGAAGAAGGGCTATATTTTAACGAATTTTTTGAAGACTGCCTCAGTGAAAATGAAGTGTTTGTTGACGCGGGCGTTTCAAGTGGGAGCACAACTTTAGACTTTATCAGATATGCAAACAATAAATTTAAAAAAGTGTACGCTTTTGAACCAGATCCTATTAATTACTGGGCTTGTTGTAATAATTTGTCTAAGCTTGGGGAAAAAATAGAAATTATTAATGCAGGTGTGTATGACATAAACGGCAAAGTGGGTTTTTCAGCTTGCAGATGCGGGTCATCAAGGGTTAGCGATAACGATTTTAAGATAGATGTTGTAACATTGGGTGATACAATTAAAGAAGAAGTTACCTTTATCAAAATGGACATTGAGGGCAGCGAGTTTCAAGCTTTACTGGGCGCGCAGAATATTATACGAGCTTATAAGCCTAAACTTGCTATATGTGTTTATCATAAACATGAAGATATCTGGAAACTGCCGGTGCTGATTCATGAAATGGTTCCTGAGTATAAGTTATTCTTAAGACATCATGGTCAAACTTATCTTGATACTGTTTTGTACGCAAGAATATAAACGCCAACTTTCGTTCATGTTGCGCGACAATGCGTTGGTCGAATCATTAAACACTCTTGATTGCCTTCAGTATCCGCCCGACCTCCTCCAAAGCGCTTAACGTCGCCCAGCCGTAACAATAGAAGAAGAAACCGTCCGCTCCGCCTGCGAGGGCTGCTCTGCAAGCCGGTTCGATTTCCTCGTCGGGGATGTCCCATATCTGGATTCCGCTGAAAACGGGGGTTTCGCCAAATGCGTCCTTGCCCTTTGCCGTCTCGTTCCGCACGAAGTCCACTGGAAAACCGTCCCTTGCAAACTCACGCAGCCCTATGTCGTAAGGCAGGTTCAAAAGAGGAAGCAGCCGTGAAAAAATACGCTCTTGCCCGCGCTCGTAAGGAGCGAGAGCCTCTACCAAACCTTTTAAGTCCGCGCCGCCTCCGAGCCTGTGGTAGGGAAAGTGCTTCGCGCCGTCGCAGAGTTTTCCCAGCGCGGCGTAGTCCTGTCCCAGATATGTCGCGAAAGAGGGCGGCCATAGGTTGAGCCACAACTTCGCGTCGCGCGCGAATGATTTCATCTCATCTCTCAAAGCCGCTGCAAGATCGGTGATTTTTTTTCTACGGAACGCGAGCCAGGCGGCGATTAGTCGCGGCTCGCCGGGCTCGGGGCTAAACTCATTCCCAGAGGTTCGAGCGAACAGTTTACGCAGCGCTGCCATAAGCGCGTCAACGTTGATACCGTCTGTTGACATCAGGCGGCGGCACTCGGGGCAAAAACAGGTGAGCATTCGTTCGGGTGATACTTCGGCGCCGCTCCAGTCGGGATAGCGTATGCGGTCAAGCAAAACGGCGTCAACCTCGTAGCGTTCAATAACGCTTTTTACCAGCAGGAGAACGTAGGACAGGGATTCGGGTTTCGACGGGCAGAGCCAGGTTGGGACGAGATCGCCATCCAAAGTTTGAACACAGCAGGAGGCAATGTCTCTGTCGAAGGCCGCGTTGAGGGCCTTGAGCCAAGGAACGACCTTGCAGTCGTAACGGGAGGCAGCCCTTGAAAGATCCGCGATATAATCCCCTCCCTTTAGCGCCTCGCCCGACAGGCGGGGATGAAATGGAATCCTCGGGCCTAAACCCTTGAGCGGCGTTTGAGATTGTGTTTCTCTTAGATCAAGAGGTATTTCGAGCGTAGCCGAGCTTACAAGGCTGCCGCGTACGGGATTGTGCGGCAGAATACCGCGCGGATAAGGGTGCCGTTCCTCCAGCGCGCTCACTTCGGGGCTGATGATCGTGATGCCGGCCTTCTCGCGGATGTTTTCGACGACGCTTTCCGCGCCCTCGTCCCGAATGTCGTGCGGATGTACCTGAATGGCCGCTATCATGACGCGGCCTCGGTTATTGCAGTCTCGGCCGTTACGGCCTCAAGAACGCTGTCGCTCGAAATGGTTCCTCGCAGCTCCCCGGCGATCTTTCCCCTGCGCATAACCAGGACGCGGCCGCAAGTTCGCGAAAGTTCCTCGGGGTCGTCGCTGATTACTACGATACCCACTCCTTGGGCCGCCAGTTCGTCCAAAAGGCGATAAATCTCGTCTTTCGTTCCGACGTCGATCCCGGCCGTCGGCTGGTCCAGAATCAAAACGCGGGCCTGAGTCGCCAGCCATTTTGCCAGAACGACCTTCTGCTGATTTCCTCCCGACAGGGTCGAGATACGCAGGCGGGCGTCGGCCATCCTTATGTCCAATCGCCGGATCATATCGTCGACCAGGGAGCGGCGTTTTTTGTGATCCAGAAACCAATCAAAAAAACCGCGCGTTATACGGTTATTGACCGCCATTGTAATATTGTCCGCGATGGGGCGGCACAGCACGAGTCCTTGCTGCTTGCGGTCCTCCGGGGCAAGCGCCACGCCCATTTCCACCGCGTTGCGGGGTGTCCGAGGGTTAAATTTTTGTCCCTTCAAGCGCACATTCCCGGTGATGGCCGCTCGTTTTTCGGCTCCGAAAACAGCGCGGGCGAGTTCCGTTCTGCCGGCGCCCACCAGTCCGGTGATACCCAAAATTTCCCCTTCCCTCAGTTCAAAGCTGACGTCGCGGAATTTGTCCCCCATCGAAAAATTCTCCACCGAGAGCAGTGCGGGCGTCTCTTGTGCCGTGCTTTTTTCGCTTTTCTCCCTCTCACTTTTACCGGTTTCAACCGAGCGTCCCAGCATCAAAAAGACAAGTTTCTGGTGATCAAGGACCCCGATGGGGGAATTGGCCACCACGCTCCCGTCCCGCAGGACGGTAACGCGGGAGGCGACCATGAATACCTCCTCCAAAAAATGGGAGATGTAGATTATCGCTGTGCCCTGTTCCCTGAATCGGGCTATGATGCGGAAAAGATTGTCGCGTTCCCTGCGGGAGAGACGTGCCGTCGGCTCGTCCATTACGAGTATCTTTGGTTTTTCGGTCATGGTTTTAGCTATCTGAACCAACTGCTGTTCGGCGACCCCGAGGTTTCTGACAAGATCGCCGGGGTTCAGGCCGAAGTTCAGTTCTTCCAGAAGTTCAACGGCTTTTTCCTTTAACTTATGACGATTCAGGAAGGGTATTCCCCCGACTTCCCGGCGCGGTTCTTTTCCCAGGAAAATATTTTCGGCAATTGAGAGAGTTCCCACCAGGCTGAACTCCTGGTAGATGACGGCGATTCCGTGATTCAGAGCTTGCAATGGATTCCCCAGACGCGCGGGAACTCCATCCAGCAGGATCTGCCCCTCGTAATCGCCGTATACGCCGGACAATACCTTCATTAACGTCGACTTCCCGGCTCCGTTGGAGCCGACAAGGCCGAGAACCTCTCCCCGTTCGACGTGAAAATCTATATTATCGAGTGCGCGCACGCCGAGGAAATATTTTGTTATCCCCCTCATTTCGAGAGGGGGATTTTCACTTCCGTTACTCATTGCCCTGGCTGCGGACTCCTGACTCTACCACGCGGCACCGTAATCTTCGACGTTTTCTTTCGTAATCAGCGGCAGTTCAAGGAAAAAGTTCGGAGCCGGGATTTCAGCCGCCCTGCCCGTCAGGTAGAGTTTTGCCATATTCATCGACTCCACGGCCTGCGGATATGGATCCTGGTTCACGGTTCCGTAGACGATCCCCTCTCTGATGGCCTCGCGTACGTCCTGCGGATAGTCTCCGAGAATCCACTTTACTTCGGTGCGGTCGGCGCCGAACGCGAACCGCGCGCCGGGAACGCCTTCCGGTCCCTGGCAGAGAATGGCGTCAAGCTCTCCTTTGGCGTAGCGGGAAAGCATGTCCTGAGT
>Ga0099364_10006486_pt1 | contig 17022 bp, 17 predicted proteins | sample TergutTh196P3_FD_73070 | JGI IMG/M metagenome (GOLD analysis project Ga0099364, IMG submission 73070) | Microcerotermes parvus P3 segment gut microbial communities from Pointe-Noire, Republic of the Congo - Th196 P3 | ecosystem: Host-associated > Arthropoda: Insects > Digestive system > Gut ... | reverse complement strand
CGTGCCGTACAGGTCGGCCTCGACCTGGACGTAACGGTCGTACAGGGCGTCGTCGTCCAGCGCCAGCAGCTCGGCCAGGGTCTGGTCGTCCACGGGGACGTACTGCGCGGTCAGGCCCAGGGGATCGTCCCGGCGGTACGGGCGGTGCGCGAACGGTTCCCGGACGTGTTCTTGGAGGTGCGACACGCTGGAGCAGGTCCACCAGGCCGTCGCGGTGTGCCACGCCGCCGGGGTGCGCACCGAGGCCAGCGGCGGACTGCGCCTGCCCGACGCCGCCGCGGTCGCCGCCACGGGTGTGGACTACATCTCCGTCGGCGCCCTCACCCACTCCGCCCCCCAGCTGGACATCGCCCTGGACCTGTGAGTTCGACGCGCGCTGCACGACGACTTCGTCATGGTCCGGCCTCTGAGCAGGCTCTGACATCCGCAGGACAACAGGAACTGTCCCCACTGTCTTGTTACCCCCTGTCTTGCCCGATCGCTGGCGTGCACGGTGCCCCCTCACCAGCGCTTTCGGCGCGGTCGGCGGGAGCCGACTCGGATTCTGCGGCCGACCGATGCACAATGGCGGCGTGGGCACAGACACAGACACCACCGCTGACGTCCTGGGGGACACCTGGACGACCCGGACGCTCCGCCTGAGAGACGATCCGCTGACCCGCCGGACGGGGGTCAGGCCCGTCGCTACGCTGGTCTCCCAGCGCGTCGTCGACCCGGCCCGGGTCGCCGTGCTGCACGTGCACGGGTTCGTGGACTACTTCTTCCACGACCACCTGGCGGCGCCGCTGGCCGGCGCCGGGTACCAGCTGTACGGGCTGGACCTGCGCGACTGCGGCCGGTCGTCCCAGCCGGGGCGGCCGATCAACGACACCGACTCCCTGGCCCGGTACACCGAGGAGATCGACCGGTCGGTGCGCGAGCTGGCGCTGACGCACGGGAAGGTCGTCGTCGTGGCGCACTCCACCGGCGGGCTGACCGCGGCGCTGTGGGCCGACGCCCGGCCCTACCTGGTCGAGCGGGGCACGCTGGCGGCGCTGGTGCTGAGCTCGCCCTGGCTGGACCTGCCGGGCGCGCGCTGGGCCAAGACCGTCCGCGGCCTGGGCGCCGACCTGCTCGGCCGGGTCGCGCCGCGCAAGGTCGTCACCCACCTCCCCGAGCACTACGGCAAGGCGCTGCACCGCAGCAGCGGCGGCGAGTGGGACTACGACCTGGCCTGGAAGTCCCACGAGTCGCCCCCGGTCACCGCGGGGTTCGTCCGCTCGGTGCGCCAGGCGCAGACCCGGGTGGCGCACGGCCTGGACATCGGCTGCCCGGTGCTGGTGCTGGCCTCGACCGCGAGCAGCCCGGGCGACCACGCCCACGACCGCCTGATCACCACCGACTGCGTGCTGGACGTGGCCGATATGGAACGCCTGGTGCCGCGGCTGGGCGCCGACGTGACCTTCCGCCAGATCGACGGCGGTGCGCACGACCTGTCGCTGTCCCCCTCCCCGGCGCGCGAGGCCTTCGTCGAGGCGATGGTGACCTTCCTGGACGCCCGGGTCCCGGCCTGACGCCGAGGCGGGTGGGTCGCCGCTCACCCGAGAGGACCAGTCCAGACAAACCGGACACGATCAGGGGCTGTGCCAGGGGCCTGGTCTGCGAGACGATCGTGCCGTGCTCCTCGCTACGCTCGTCAACACCTTCAGTCGGCTCGGACAGACGAGCGAGCTTGCTTCCCCCTCGCCTCAGTCGGGTGTGGATCTGTGGCCCTGGATCGTGGCGGCCTGCGCCGTCGGCGTCGTCCTGTTCGGGATGCGCCGCCGTCCCGCCGCCGACGAGCCCGACGAGCCCGCTGACGTCCCCGCCGTCCCCCCGACGCGCTGGACTCCGTACGACCACCCGATGGGCCCGGTCAGCGGCTGGCCGCACCTGGTGGACCGCCCCGAAGAGGTACCCAGCCGGTCGCCCACCGACCGGGCGTTCGTCGTCGACTGACGGCCGATAGGCTGGGCAGGTGGGCCTGACCGCGCAGTACGTCCCCGTGGACGACCAGACCCTGGCCGAGCTGCTGGCGCTGGACGACGACGCCCTGTACGACCGTTACGTCCAGGTCGAGGCCGACCTGTACGGCACGCCGGGCCACTTCGACCTGGGCACCGGGTGGGACGGCCTGCACTTCCTGCTGACCGGCAGCACGTCCTGGTCCAGATCGGCTGACCGTCTCGCTTTCCTTCCGCGACCTTCACCGAACCAGCGCACGGGGCTCCGCATATCTCCCGCCGCCCGGTCTAGGCTCTTTTGTGCGCCTACGACCGGATGCTCCCGGTCTGCACCGGAGCTGCCGGACGTCTCAGCACAGATGTCTCGATCACGAAAGGCGATCCATTGCATACCACAACGCGAGTCTCTCACATCAGATATGCCTCTACCGCGGCGCTGGCCGCGCTGGCTGTCGTCGCGTCAGCCGGAGCGGCAGCGGCGTGGCCCGACGAGGAGGGCCGCTGGACGGAAGCGGACGGGCAGCTCACCGTAATAAGCGAGGTCATCCCGGCCGAGGGCGGTCCGGCGGCCCCGGCCGACGGGTTCGTCTACGACCTGACGAGCCCGCTCGGCGACGAAGAGAATGGCCTCTGGAACGACGTCGCCCTGTTGAGGTCAGAAGGGTCTGGCATCGTCCAGGTCGGCACACTGTCCGGCACGACGAACGACCTTGGTGCGGTGTCCTTCTGGTTTGGCTACACCAACGACGGCTTCGGCCAGGTCACGGTCGTCCAACGCCAGAGGGACGGCTACACGCTGACGTCGCAGAATGGTGCGAACGCTGTCTGTAGCGCAGAGAACGTGTACGACGGACTCGTGGAGTTGGACGTCGCCAGCACCGACCAGGGTTTCACCGTCACCATCGGCTACTGGGACAGAAACGTCACCTGCACGGTGACCAGCACCGCCTCGCCCACCAGCCAGACGGTCGCGCCTAGTGCGACGGCCACGGCCAGCACTCCCACCCTGCCCAACACCGGGGCCAAGACGGGGACGATCCTGGCTCTCGTCGGCGCCCTCGTCGCGCTCGGCGGTGTGGCACTGGTGGTCGCTCGTCGCCGGTCTCACGCGGGCTGACCAGGCAGACCAAAAGTTCGTGGGTGAGGGCGCGGCCCTCACCCACGAGCGTTTCGATTCTGGCATCGGAAGAGGTCGTGACCGTCCACGTGGATGGAGTGGAGTGAGCATCAAGCAGCACCCGATCAGTTACGAGCAGGCGAGTTCGATCGTGGACGGGGTGTGGAGCCATGTGCTGTACGCCCTGGGGGATGCCCTGGGCCGCGACCCGAAGGGTCTCGACGGGTGGCGCCGTGCCGGAGGCCCGGACAGGCTCCTGGAGGAACTGCTGGCCGAGGTTCGAGAACTGCGGCGGTGAGCGACGGCTTGGCGCGGCCTCAGCGGAGCGTGACCTGGACCGGTTCACCGGAGGCGACCACTACAGGTCCAGGGCGCTGTCGATGGGGTGGAGCGGGTGAGGGGCGCCGGTATGTCGACACCATGTGGTGTATCATTGGTGTATGACACGCACCAACATCGACATCGACGATGACCTCATTGCCGAGGTGATCCGGCAGAACGGCCTGAAGAGCAAGCGTGAAGCCGTCGACTTCGCGTTGCGCCGGGTGGTCCGCCGTCGGCTCAGCACCGACGAGCTGCTGGCGCTGGAAGGAACCGTGCACTGGGACGGCGACCTGGACGCGATGCGTGACGACGCGGGCCTGGTGCTGTGATCTACCTGGTCGACACGTCCGCATGGATCGAGTTCCTGCGCGGGACGGGTTCGCCCGTCGCAGTGCGAGTGCGTGAGCTGGTCGCCACCCAGCGCGACGCAGTACGGCTGTGCGGTCCCGTCGCGATGGAGCTACGAGCCGGTGTCACCCAGCCCGCCGACGTCGCCCGCACCGACGCACTGATCGACAGCATCGAGGCGTTGGACTTCGACCCGCTGGTCGACTTTGTCGAAGCAGCCTCGATCCAACGGTCCGCCCGGCGCGGCGGATGGTGCGTCCGCAGTCTGGTCGACTGCCAGATCGCCGCCGTCGCGCTGCGCCACCAGGCCACCGTCGTGCACAAAGACGCCGATTTCGAGCTGGTCGCCAGCCTCACCGGGATGCACCACGAGTCGTGGCGGTGACCTCACAGGTCCAGGGCGATGTCCAGCTGGGGGGCGGAGTGGGTGAGGGCGCCGACGGAGATGTAGTCCACACCCGTGGCGGCGACCGCGGCGGCGTCGGGCAGGCGTAGCCCGCCGCTGGCCTCGGTGCGCACCCCGGCGGCGTGGCACACCGCGACGGCCTGGCGCATCTGGTCGGGGGTCATGTTGTCCAGCAGCACCAGGGCCACCTGCTGGCCGACGGCCTGGTGGACCTGCTCCAGCGTGTCGCACTCGACCTCCAAGAACACGTCCGGGAACCGTTCGCGCACTGTCCGTACCGCCGGGACGATCCCCCCGGCCGCGGCCACGTGGTTGTCCTTGACCAGCGCCTGGTCGCCCAGGCCCATCCGGTGGTTGACGCCGCCGCCGCAGCGTACGGCGTACTTCTCCGCCAGGCGCAGACCGGGGGTGGTCTTGCGGGTGTCGCGGACGGCAGCGCCCGTGCCCGCCACAGCGTCCACCCAGCGAGCCGTCACCGTGGCGATCCCCGACAGGTGCGTCAGCAGGTTCAGGGCGCTGCGCTCGGCGGTGAGCAGCTCCACCACCGGGCCGGTGACCTCCGCCAGCACGTCCCCGGCCCGGACCCGGTCACCGTCGGACACCCGCGCGGTGAACTCCGCGACACCACGGCGGGCGAACACCGCCGCCGCCAGGTCCAGCCCGGCGACGACGCCGTCCGCGCGGGCCACCAGCCGGGCGGTGGCGCGGGCGTCGGGCGGGACGGTGGCCGTCGTCGTGACGTCCGGCCCCAGCGCCAGGTCCTCGTCCAGGGTCAGCGCCGCCAGCCGCGCGGCCTCCACGGCTGGCAGCGGTTCCGTCGTTGCCATCATCGGCTCCTTCCCTCCCGAGGACACGAGGACAACGGGGACGGTTCCTGCTGTCTCGTGCTCGTGCTCGTGCAGCACAAGACAGTAGGAACCGTCCCCCATTGTCCTGTCCTGTCCCCATTGTCCTCGTCATGTCCAGCGACGGCGTGCTGCCGCACAGGGACGGCTCCGTTGTCTCACCCGGTTTCTCCCTCGGTGCGTGCGGTGGAGGTCGCGAGGAGGGAACCACCGTCGGGGGCGGCCGTGGTGTCCAGGTGCACCGCCCAGGCGTCGGACGGCTCGGTCGCATCCGTACGCCGGTGGCAGCCGCGGGACTCGACCCGGGCCGACGCCGCGGCCACCAGCACGGTGGACAGGGCGTGCAGGTTGGTCGCCTCCCAGGCGGCCAGGTCGCCAGCGGCCTCCCGGGCCGTCGGCGCGGTCAGGTCCAGCAGCGAGGCCAGCCCGGCCAGGCCCCGCGGCGAGCGCAGCACCCCCGCGTCGGACTGCATCGCCGACGCCACCGCGACCCGCGCCGCCGGATCGGTGCCTGCGGCGACGCCCGGTACCGCGCCGGACCGTCGTCGTGGCAGGTCCTCCCGCAGCACCAGGGCGGCGTCGGACCCGGCGACCAGGCCCTCCAGCAGGGAGTTCGAGGCCAGCCGGTTGGCCCCGTGGACCCCGGTGCAGGCCACCTCGCCGACCGCGAACAGACCCGGCAGGCTGGTGCGTCCGTCCAGGTCGGCCGCCACCCCGCCGCAGGAGTAGTGCTGCGCGGGACGTACCGGCACCGGTGCCGTCACCGGGTCGACGCCTGCCGCGCGGCACCCGGCCAGCACCGTCGGGAACCGCCGCTCCAGCCGGGCCGCGCCGATCCCTCGGGCGTCCAGGTACAGGTGGTCGACGCCCTGGGCGGCCATCACCTGCGCCATCCGGGCGGCGACGACGTCACGGGGCGCCAGGTCGGCCAGCGGGTGCACCCCGGCCATCACCGGGCTCCCGTGGGCGTCGCGCAGCACCGCGCCCTCGCCGCGCACCGCCTCGGAGACCAGCAGCGCCTGGCCCGTGCCGTCGTCGTCCCCGGCGAACACCGTGGGGTGGAACTGCACGAACTCCACGTCGCGCAGCACCGCCCCGGCCCGCAGCGCCGCGGCCATCCCGTCGCCGGTCACCGCGGCCGGGTTCGTCGTCGCCCGGAACACCCGGCCCAGGCCGCCGGTGGCCAGCACCGTCGCCCGGGCCAGGATCCGGCCGGTGGACGTCGTCCGGCCGCGCGCCCCGGTCCGGGCGACCAGCGCGCCGGTGACCTGACCGTCGTCGGTCCGTTCCAGGTCGAGCAGGTAGGTGTGCTCGGTGACGGCGAGCCGGGAGCCGGCCAGGCCGGTCGCCACCGCGGTCAGGGCGCGCTGCACCTCGGCCCCGGTGGCGTCGCCTCCGGCGTGCACGATCCGGGCCCGGCTGTGCCCGCCCTCCCGGGTCTGGGCCAGCCGCCCGTCAGCCGCGGTGTCGAACACCGCGCCCCGGGCGACCAGCGCTGCCACCGCGGCCGGGCCCTCGGCGGCCAGCCGTCGCACCGCCGCCGGATCGCACAGTCCCGCCCCGGCGACCAGCGTGTCCCGGGCGTGCGCCGCGATATCACCGGGAACGGCTGCGGCCCGGGCGATACCGCCCTGGGCCCAGGCGGTCGACCCGGCGTCCAGTCCGCCCTTGGTGACCAGGACGACGTCCAGCCCTGCCCCGGTGAGCCCGGCCACCACCGACAGCCCGGCTACCCCGGAGCCGACGACGAGCACGTCGCAGGTGACGGTCCAGGTCGGCCGGGGTGCCGCCAGGCGCGCGGCGACCGCTGCGGTCCTGGTCGGGGCGGGGGCGAGGGCCGTGACGGTCATCGCGCACCTCCTGTCGTGGCGGTCTTCGGTCCGGTCGGGCTGCCCAGCGCGATCATGCGTTCCACGGCGCCGCGGGCCCGGGCGGCGACCGCGGGGTCTACCTGCACCTCGTCGCGGCCCTCGCGCAGCGCGGTCAGCACCCGGGACGGGGTGATCATCTTCATGTACGGGCACACCGCCCAGGGGTCGACCGGGTCGAACCGCACCCCGGCGTTGGCCCGGCGCAGCTGGTGCAGCATGCCGACCTCGGTGGCGACCAGCACCCGGTCCACGGTGGCACGACGCGCCTCGTCGAGCATCCCCCCGGTGGACACGATGCGGACGCGGTCGGCCCCGATCGTCCCGGAGGCGGCCAGGGCCAGGGCGGACGTGGCGCAGGCACACTCGGGGTGCACCAGCACATCGGCCTCTGGGTGGTCGGCGACGGCCTGCTCCAGCACCTCCCCGCCGATGTCCTCGTGCACGTGGCACTGGCCGTCCCAGAGGTGGATGTCCCGCCCGACGACCCGGCCGGTGAGCCGGGCGACATGGGCTCCCAGGTGCCGGTCCGGCAGGAACAGCACCGCGGTGCCGTCCGGGACCGACGCGACGACGTCCACCGCGTTCGACGACGTGCAGCACAGGTCCGATTCGGCCTTCACCTCGGCGGTCGTGTTGACGTACGCCACCACGACCGCACCGGGGTGCTCGGCCTTCCAGGCCCGCAGCTGGTCGGCGCTGATGGTGGCGGCCAGGGAGCAGCCCGCCGCCGCGTCGGGGATGAGCACCCGCTTGTCGGGGCTGAGGATCTTCGCGGTCTCGGCCATGAAGTGCACCCCGCAGAAGACGATCTCGGCGTTCGGCACCTGCGCGGCGATCCGGGCCAGGGCCAGGGAGTCGCCGACGTGGTCGGCGACGTCCTGGACGACCGGCAGCTGGTAGTTGTGGGCCAGGATCACCGCGTCGCGCTGGCGGGCCAGGGCCCGGACCTCGTCGGCCCACTCCGGGGCTGGGTCGTCCTCGTGGATCCACACCGGGAACGAGGTGGGTCTGGTCGTGGCCATCTGGTCCTCCTAGCCTGCGGTCGACCGGCGGTGCCGACCGTCCGCGGTGTCACTACGTCCGCAGGTCCCCGACGGTCCTGGTGCTGGCCCCGCCCTGGCGGCTCAGCGTGCCGCGGCCGGGTGGGCCGCGGTAGTCACGTTTTCGACTGATGGTCGAAAACATTGGACGACAAGCGTAACCCCGGGAGCGGTAACGGTGTCCACCCCCGTCCCATGGAGCGGACAGCCCTTCCCTGCCCGGCCCGCCGACGACGATAGACCGGGCAGGTAGGAAGCACGAACCAGACGAGGCTGTTCTCGGTGGTCGATGTGGTGGCCGTCCGGACACTAGAGCTCGGGGCTGTCGAGGAAGCGCTGGCACAGTCGGGCGACGGGGTCCAGCAACCGCGCACTCAGGTGCGCGGCCCCGGGCGTGGCCACTTCAGCGGTGCAGACCGTGACGAGCGCATCGGGAAGGCGCCTGGCCAGGTCTGTGACGCGCTCGACGACCTCGTCCCCCGGAAGACCCGCACGATCGGCGAGGCGACGCCAGTGGCCACGCGTGACGCGGTCGAAGTGACGCTGCCCGGCGACGGCCATGGCACCGGTCTTCATCCCAGAGTCGGTCTCTGTCTGGTACGGCAGACCCGAGGCCACGTCGTAGAGCGGCGCAAGGCGCACACGGTCGGCTGCGAGCAGGACGGAGTAGTTCTTGGCATGTGCATCGGGAGCACCGATGAGGTAGTTGAACGCCAGGGCCTCGACGAACCGGGTCACGTTGTGTGCCTGGTCGGCATCGCTGCCGTGCCGTCGGAGCAGAGCGACGATGTCGACGGCGCCCGGACCGCCGTCAGTCTCGTACTTTCGACTGGGGTACACGCCGAGTGCCTGGCAGAGATCCTCTTGGTGGACACGGGTCACCAGGCTGTCGGCCCTGCCACGGTCGTAGCGTTCGACGACGATGACAGGTTCCCCGGCCAGCTCGACGTAGCTGCTGGTGGCGGCGGCCAGACCCAGCTCGGCTGCGGCGCGCAGGCACAGGTGCTCGTTGAGAGCCTGCGACTGAAAGCCCGGAGCGCCCGGCTTGAGGATGTGGGTGGTCGGCTCAGCCCCGTGCGCCTCGTGCCAGGTGCTGTTCTCCCACCGCAGGGCAACCTTGGCCTGGGCTCCCCCCAGCGACCACCGTTCTTCCGGGGCCAGCCAGTCGGACGGGCGGGCGGTGCGCAGATCGGCCAGACGGTGGCCGACCTCGTCGTCTGTCAGAGCGACCAACGCCCCTTCGCGCGCCAGCACCGAGTCGACCGTGTCCGGCGGGCTGAGCTGGACGGCCCCGGCGCAGTCGAGCCCGATGTGCGCCAGCAGCGCGAACGGGTTGCGGGCCGAGACGCCGAACCTCGCCGCGACAGCCTGACGAACCATGACGTTGTCGGGCAGCAGCCCTTCGAGGACCGGATCGATGTGACGGTGGCCATAGGCGGTCGCGGCGACTGGCAGCGACAGCGACAGCGGAGTCGTCGTCCCCACCAGACCGTCGGCATAGCGGAACACCCGCTGGCCGGCCGGAAGCTGGTCGAGAGTCCCGAGGACCTCGCCGTAGAGCAGCACGACCAGCCGATCGTTCACAGCGACTCCAGATAGGCCAGGGCCGCCCGGGTCTCGGGGTTGGTGATCGGCGGGGGCTCTTCGATGGTGAGGCTCAGACCGAGCGCACGCAGGGTGGCCAGAAGCAGACCCAGCTCGCTGCGCTGAGAACGTCCGGCTTCCAGGTCGATCAACCAGCGCCGCGAGACACCCGCACGCGTCGCCAGCTCACGTTGCGTCATCCCCGAGGCGCTGCGGGCAGCCCGGACGGCCTGCCCGACCCGGTCGGTGGTCGTCAACCCAGCAGCACGCATGAAGTAACGGTACCTGCACATCGCGGCCGAGTGCAAGATCGGTAACATCGCAACGATGTGAACGAACGGTGACACACTTCGCCTGACGATGCTCGGACTGAGCGAGATGGGCGTGAGGTACGGCTCCTACCCCGCGCTGGTCGAGGTGCTGGCACGACTGGGCGACGACCCGGGCATCGGAAAAAGATGTTCCGGCGGGCGGCCTTCAACATCGCCGTCTCCAACGGTGACCACCTGCGGAACCACGCGGCCTTCTGGGACGGCCAGAACCTGAGGCTCACACCCGCCTACGACATCGCGCCCGGCCCGCGCCTGGGAGAGACGTACTCCCAGTCCATCGCCTACGGCACCACCGACGACCCGCTGGGCGAGCGCTCCTCCAACTTCGCACGGCTCGTGAAGCACGCAGCGGAGTACCGCATCTCGTCCCGCGAGGCCAGGGACGTCGTCGACCGCATCACCGACGGGATCACGACGCACTGAGACGATGCGACCGACTTCGCACAGCTGTCGCAGCAGAACACCAGCACCATGCTCGGCAGGCAGTTCCTCAACCCCGAGACGGCCTACGGCTACTCGCCGGGTTGATCACTTACCTTCCGCTGGTGGCGTGGTTATGTGATGGAAACATCAGCGGCACAAGCCGCTGTCGGCGTCGAGACAAGACTGGACCGCGGACAAGACGGTAGGAATCGTCCCCACCGTCCTTCCTGCGCCCACGGTGACGTTGCCGATTGTCACCCTCCGCCATTATTCAGTCGCAGCTAGTCAGGATTCAAGATTCAGCCAGAAAGCTGGACGCACGCCGCACGGCATATAGACGACGACGCCGCTGCTGAGGATGAGGCCGCCGACGCCGACATGAGCAGCGCAGTCGGTACGATTGCCAGGAGAACGCAACCACCACGAGGCGCCGCTGGAACCCTCAGTCTTTGCTTTCAAATTGTCCGATTGGAAATCTCCCGACCGATACTCCTCCCAGTTAGGTTCCCGCCCCGAAAGGTAGGACGCTGCTTCTTGCATGCTAATCAGGAAGACCTGGTCCTCCGTGTCCCTACCGCCGTCCATGCCCCAGGTCGGGTTGGGCCCGTTCCGCACGGTAGCCGACAGTACCCGGGCGGAGAGTGCCCCACCCAAGGACCCGAGGAACGCCCCGTTCAGCCAGCGCCGCAGGTCGCACTGCTCCCAGGTCGTCTCGACCAGGGTTTCGTTGTACGGGCCGGTGCCGATCACCCGGTCGGCCAGCAGCAGCGCCCGGTTGTCGGACGTCACTTCCAGCACCCGCCAGTCGATACCGCTCAACCGGACCAGGTCGGCCGACCCGTCCGCGACCTGGCGGGCCACGGCATCGACCTCTTCAGCGGTCGAGGCCGGACGGGTCCAGTAGTCCACCAGCCCGTCCAGCCGACTGAGAAGTTCCAGGGGTTGACCAGGCTGCGGCACAGCCGGCTCAGTGCGCTGCGGGGACACCCCCGATCCGGTGGGTTTCGCCGACGGCCCGGAGGACCCGGGAGGGTCTCTGGACAGGGTGGCCCAACCGACCCCGGTCGCGGTACCAGCCAGCGCCACACCCAGCGCGACCAGGACCGTGCGCCGACCGGGCTTCCCGGACCCGTCTCGACCTGCTGGCTCCGCGGGTACAGGATGGATCAAGAAGGTCCCCGAGGCAACGGCCAAACGGATGATCTCCGAGGCTGCGCCGGTTGAAGTTGCCTCGACCGATTGCGCCAACTCACCGGTAGCCGCCGCCACATCCGAGTTCACGCCCTCTTGCGCTCCACCAGCCTCGGTGCCTCTAGCTGTTGCGGGGCGTGACGTTGGTGACACCCCAACGACAGAACCTGGGGTCCGCTCCGCCCACGCTCCGAGCACAGCCAGGACGACAGCGAAAGGTATCGCCGCGAGGCCGATCTGCGACTCAGCGTCCAACACCCTGCTGTAGGCCAGTCCAGCCCAACTGGCGCCGAACACCACGAGGCTGACGACGATAACGACCGCCCACCGAGCACCTCGAGCCATGTCCCTCCCTCCTGGACATCGATCAGGGCCACCTGTCATCCTGCCGCAACAGGACCGCCCCACTGCCCGACGGTGCGGGTGAACGACCGGCCCGGTGTCGGTGCCGACCAAGGACGATCAGGTCATCCGGCCCGGTGGGTGGCGAAGTACTCGTCCAGCGCTTCGCGGATGACAGCGCTGGGTGTCGTGCCGTGCTGGGCCGCGTAGGTGTCCAACGCGGCATTCATGCCCTCGGGAAGGCGGACCTGACGGCGAGCCGAAGGGCCACGACCGGTAGCGTGCGTGTGGCCGAGGGAAGGCCGACCGGCGAAGACGGCCCGCAGCTCGTCCTCGTCCTTCAGCGTCCCGCCTCCGTCAGGCTCTCCGACCGGACGCAGCGCCCCGTCGGTGGCCAGGACGTCGAGCTCGTCGTCGGTCGTCGCGTCGGTGACAGCAGGTCGACGATCGTGAGTCGTCATTGTTCCTCCCACTCGGTGTGTCCGCTGCTTGTTGATCGGGTGGTACAGGACGTACTCGGCATCCGCGTGCGGGATGCCGTGCTTGTCGGCACTGTCGGTGAAGTCGATGGCCACAGAGATATCGTACGACAATACAAATCGGGGTTCCACTGGTCACGAGGAGATCCATGCCTGGACGGACCGGCGCCCGCAGATCACGACCGAACTCGGCGAAGACGCGATCGTTGAGGCTCACGAACGCAACCAGGCGTACATCGACGCCTACCAGCTCGCCGAGAGACGAGCCGACCGTGGGGCGCGGCTGAGTCTGAGGTCACGGTGTGGGGCAGTACGGGTCGATACCATGGCACCCGTGTCCCCCGTCCCACAGTCCGGGCACGAGGTGCTGGCCGCGGTGCTCCAGGTGCGGGCCGCCGCTGTGCACGTCCTGCTCTGGCAGCGGGCGATCGCGCCTGATGCTGGGTCGTGGGCCCTGCCGGGCGGCGAGCTGGGTCCCGACGAGCACCTCAACGCCTCGATCCGTCGGCAGCTGGCCGAGAAGGTCGACGTGCGCGAGCTGTCCCACCTCGAACAGCTGGAGTCGCGCGGCCGTCCGGAACGGGTGCCTGGCCGTCGGGTCGTCGCGACCTGCTACCTGGGTCTGGTGCCGGCCGATGCCGACCCGCGCCTGCCCGACGACACCACCTGGCACCCCGTCGCCGACCTGCCCCCCATGGCGTTCGACCACGGCAGCGTCGTGCCCGCCGCCGTCGGACGGCTGTCGCGCAAGCTCTCCTACACCAACCTGGGGTTCGCCCTGGCCCCGCCCCAGTTCACCCTGTCCGAGCTGGCCCGTGTCTACCGGGCGGCCCTGGGCCACGACGTCGACGTCACCAACCTGCACCGCGTCCTCGGGCGCCGCGGGCAGATCGAACCCACCGGCGAGACCGCCCGCCCCGGGCCCGGCGGCGGACGCCCGGCGGCGATCTACCGGTTCACCGCCCACCAGCTCCAGGTCACCGACCCGTTCGCGGTCCTCTCCCCGCCCCGGGGGTGAACGTCAGGTGCTTGTCAGTAGACGGACATCTGGTCGAGGACGCGTTCCTGCGTGGTGGTGACCGGTAGCTCGACCAGGGGTCGAGAGCGGACTGTCGTGACGAACGGGTCGGTGCTGCGCTGCCAGGTGTGCGGCCTCACCTGGCGGATGCTGATCTCGCGGTGCAGCCTCTGACGGGCCTGGGCGGCGACGTCGTCGAGTACGTCAGGGTCGACGGTGCCGACCACGAGCACGTCTACGTCGCCAGGGGGTGGACCGGGCTGACCGCTGTAGCGGGCTGCCCACGAACCGTAGACGAACGCCTGCTCGATGCCGACGACCTGCCCCAGCGCGGCGGTGAGCACCGGCAGCGGGCCGTAGGTGACGGCTAGCAGATCGGTCAGCGGGCCGGAGAGGGCAGAGTCGGTGACGGCGCGCACCAGACGCATCTGCCCGCGACGCCGGTCCCGCAGCAGCCCACCAGCCACGAGGCGGTCGGCTTCCTGGTGGACGGCCTTCACCGATGCGCCGACGGCCCGGGCCGCCTCGGTGAGCGAGTACTCCGCCTCCGGGTTCAGGTACGTCAGGGCCAGCAGGTCACCCTGGACCCGCGAGCGCAGGATCGGCAGCAGAGCCGGAGGAGATGTTCTCATGACAGGTCTATTATTCTTCACCTCTTAGGTGAAAGCAATGCCTAGAGTGCCCCCCACGACGTAGATCGACACGAACATGAGCGTCAGGGGTTCGCAGACCGGTCTTCAGCCGGGTGTGCGGGCGGTGACGGACAGGCCGTCGGTGGTGCGGTCCACGACGACGGTATCGCCGTCGCGGATGTCGCCGGCCAGGATCCCGCGGGCCAGACGGTCGCCGATCTGCTTGGCGACCAGGCGGCGCAGCGGCCGGGCGCCGTAGACCGGGTCGTAGCCCTCGATGGCCAGCCACTCCAGCGCGGCCGGGGTGACGTCCAGGGTGAGGCGACGGTCGGCCAGGCGGTGGGACAGCGCCGCGACCTGGAGGTCCACGATGCGGCCGATCTCCTCCAGGGACAGGGAGTCGAACAGCACGACGTCGTCCAGCCGGTTGAGGAACTCCGGCTTGAACGCGGTGCGGACCGCGGCCATCACGGCGTCGCGCTTGGCCTCGTCGCTGGTCTGCGGGTCGACCAGGAACTGGCTGCCCAGGTTCGAGGTCAGCACCAGGATGGCGTTGCGGAAGTCCACGGTGCGGCCCTGGCCGTCGGTCAGGCGACCGTCGTCGAGCACCTGCAGCAGCACGTCGAAGACCTCCGGGTGGGCCTTCTCCACCTCGTCCAGCAGCACCACCGAATACGGTCTGCGCCGCACCGCCTCGGTCAGCTGCCCGCCGGACTCGTAGCCGACGTATCCGGGGGGTGCGCCGACCAGCCGGGCCACGGAGTGCTTCTCGCCGTACTCCGACATGTCGATGCGGACCATGGCCCGCTCGTCGTCGAACAGGAAGCCCGCCAGGGCCTTGGCCAGCTCGGTCTTGCCGACGCCGGTCGGGCCCAGGAACAGGAACGAACCCGTCGGCCGGTTCGGGTCGGCGATACCCGCCCGGGCGCGGCGTACCGCGTCGGATATCGTCGCGACCGCCGCGGTCTGCCCGATCAGGCGCCGGCCCAGCTCGGCCTCCATGCTCAGCAGCTTGGCGGTCTCCCCGGCCAGCAGCCGTCCCGCGGGGATACCGGTCCAGGCGGAGACCACCTCGGCGATCTCGTCGGGGCCGACCCGGTCCGCGATCATGGGGGCTTCGGGGGCGATCTCGTCGACGTGCGCGGCAGTCTCCGCCTCAGATTCCAGCACAGCGATCTCGGCCTCAATCTCGGGGATCTGGCCGTACATGATCTTGCCCGCCGTGGCGTAGTCGCCCTCGCGCTGGGCCCGCTCGGCGTCCGAACGCAGCTGGTCCAGGCGCACCCGCAGGTCGCCGACCCGGTTGTGCCCGGCCTTCTCCTTCTCCCAGCGGGCGTTGAGCGCGGCGAGCGCTTCACGACGGTCGGCCAGGTCACGGCGCAGCCGGTCCAGCCGCTCGACGGATGCCGGGTCGGTCGCCTCGGACAGCACCACCTCTTCCATCTCCAGCCGGGTGACCTGCCTGGTCAGCTCGTCGATCTCGACGGGGGAGGAGTCCAGCTCCATGCGCAGCCGCGACGCCGCCTCGTCCACCAGGTCGATCGCCTTGTCCGGCAGCTGACGGGCGGAGATGTACCGGTCGGACAGGGTCGCGGCGGCGACGAGGGCCGAGTCGGAGATGGTCACCTTGTGGTGCGCCTCGTAGCGCTCGGCCAGACCGCGCAGGATCGCGACGGTGTCCTCTACCGACGGTTCGCCGACGAACACCTGCTGGAACCGGCGCTCCAGGGCCGGGTCTTTCTCGATGCGTTCGCGGTACTCGTCCAGCGTCGTGGCGCCGATGAGCCGCAGCTCGCCCCGGGCCAGCATCGGCTTGAGCATGTTGCCGGCGTCCATCGAGCCTTCGGAGCCGGCGCCGGCCCCGACCACGGTGTGCAGCTCGTCGATGAAGGTGACGACCTCGCCGTCGGAGCCCTTGATCTCCGCCAGGACGGCCTTGAGCCGTTCCTCGAACTCCCCGCGGTACTTCGCCCCGGCCACCATGGCGGCCAGGTCCAGGGAGATCAGCCGCTTGCCACGCAGCGACTCTGGGACGTCGCCGGTGACCATCCGCTGCGCCAGGCCCTCCACGACGGCGGTCTTGCCGACGCCGGGCTCGCCGATGAGCACCGGGTTGTTCTTCGTCCGGCGGCTCAGCACCTGCACGACGCGCCGGATCTCCGCGTCCCGGCCGATCACCGGGTCCAGGGCGCCGTCGCTGGCCTGGGCGGTCAGGTCCACCCCGTACTGTTCCAGGGCTCTGAAGGTGCCATCCGGGTTGGGGCTGGTCACCTTCTGGCCGCCGCGGACCTCGGGCAGCGCCGCGACCAAGGCGTCCCGGCTGGCCCCCGCCGCCCGCAGCGCGTCGGCCACGTTCGACCGCCCCGCGGCCAGCCCGACGAGCAGGTGCTCGGTGGACACGTAGTCATCCCCCAGGCTGCGGGCCTCGGAGCTCGCGGCTTCCAGAGCGGCGGTCAGCGTCCGGGACGCGGTCGGCCGGGCCACGGTCGAGCCCGACGACGACGGTATCTGCACCAGCAGACCCCGCACCGACCGCCCCAGTGCCGCCCGGTCCGCCCCGACGGCGTCGAGCAGCGCATCGGCTACCCCACCGTCCTGGGCCAGCAGGGCGCCCAGCAGGTGCGCGGGCTCCACCTGGGGGTTGCCCGCCGCCGAGGCCTGCGCGATCGCGTCGCCCAGCGCCTCCTGCGACTTCGTCGTGTACTTGACGTCCACTGCGTCCTGCCTTCCATCCGTCCGGGTGTCTCACCCGCCCCAACCGCCGCAAACTTGAGTCTATTCCGCTCAACCTCCGCTGTCTCTCTGGGCGTCGTGGGTGCCCTACCGCAGGTCAGCGGCGGTCCCGTCGTTCGCAACGTACCCCGTCGATCAGTGGCGGTTCCCGTCCTCCTGGTACATCAGTGGTACATGGCCGACGTGGAGCCCTCTGGTTGTACGTCTGTTCGTCCCCCATCCTCTCGCCGGGGACCTCATAGCGGAGCGGAGGTCCGGGTCAAGCGCCCCTGCTCCCCTGGTCTTGGACCACAGGTGCGGAGCACCTTCCCGGACCATGTGCCAGGTCGGCGCTTGAGGCGGGCCCGAGTCCGAT
>Ga0099364_10006485_pt1 | contig 17027 bp, 16 predicted proteins | sample TergutTh196P3_FD_73070 | JGI IMG/M metagenome (GOLD analysis project Ga0099364, IMG submission 73070) | Microcerotermes parvus P3 segment gut microbial communities from Pointe-Noire, Republic of the Congo - Th196 P3 | ecosystem: Host-associated > Arthropoda: Insects > Digestive system > Gut ... | reverse complement strand
AGAAATCTCGCATGATTTGCCATCTTTGATTTTACTGCAATGTCAACACTTACCGAATACTTAGGCTTCGGCATGATTTGCTTCCTCAGTTATGGCTTCATCTATATCTGCCATACAGTCTTCGATAGTGTAAAACTGCCTGCCTGCCTTTCTCCGCGCAATTGCCTCGCGTATGGTCAAATCAGAAGCCGAGCTGCGCTTTACATCAAAAGGAATACCGCCTGCCTCCATAGCTGCGATTAAGAATATGCGGACTGCCGTTGACGTATCCATCCCCAATGAAGTAAAGAGTAAATCCGCCGATTCCTTGAGCTGGTCATCCACTCTGACTTGAATAGTCTTTGCCATAACATAACCTCATTCCATTGATAATATGCTACTATTATAATGCCTTAGTAATGATATAGCAATAACCATTGTTAGATAGTTTTTCGATTTCGGCAGTTACGCCACAGTTGCTCCGGCAGGACAAAATTCATTAAAAATATACAATTTTTTGACAAAGCCTGCTATAATATTCATTAGAGGTGGAGGCCATGTCTGCCAAAGCAAAAACGATTGCGAAAAAAGCTGCGAAAACAGGAATATGGACAGTATCGGACATCGTCTTTCTGATATTGAAGACGATGTGCACCGTGCTGCTCATTGCGGTAACGACCGGCATTCTGTTTGCGTGCTTTTTCGTCATGTATATCAGGGCCAACCTGATCTCCGGGCTTGACGTCAACCCCTCGGACTTCAGCATGAGCCTGTCAAGCGTTATATGCTACATCGATCCGGCGACCGGGCGCGAGAGGGAGCTCGTCACTCTTCAAAGCACGGAATTTCGCCTGTGGGTCGACTACGCCGACATTCCTGAGCATATGATAGATGCGCTTGTCGCCATTGAGGACCATAGGTTTTTCAGGCATAACGGCGTCGATTGGTACCGCTCCTCGGGGGCTTTTTTGAATATGTTCCTCGGCATGCGGGACACGTTTGGCGGCTCCACCATAACCCAGCAGCTTATCAAAAACCTGACGAGCGAAGACGATGTGACGGTCCAGAGAAAACTTATGGAGATTTTCAGGGCCATCGAATATGAAAAACACTCCAAAAAAGAAGACATCCTCGAGTTGTATCTGAACCTGGTGTATTTCGGGCATGGCTGTTACGGCATCGGCGCGGCAGCGGATTACTATTTCGGCAAAGAAGTCTCTCAATTGACCTTGCCTGAAAGCGCAGCCATTATCGGCACGACAAACAACCCCTCGCTATACAGCCCTTACGCGAACAGGAGCGCGAACAAGTCCCGGCAGGAAGACATACTCTTCCGCATGCGCGAGCTGGGGTATATCTCAACCGAAGAAGAATTCCGCAAACTTGTCAACGAGCCACTGAATTTCACGCGCGGCGAGAACTCAGCAGCCGAACAAGTAATCTATACATGGTTTGAGGAAGCCGTCATCAACGACGTCATCGCCGACATGATGAGCGAGAAAGGCTTTAACGAAGCGCTTGCAAGAAGGTACCTTTTTACCCAGGGCTATAAAATAATCGCCACCATCGACCCTGACATTCAAAGAATAGTCGACGACGTATATCTGGCTGTTGACTCGCTGCCGGCGGTCACGGGCTCATCCGCCCAAATCCAGTCCGGCGTCGTCATCGCGGATCATCAAACAGGCGAAATCAAAGCCCTTTCCGGCGGGGTCGGCGCGAAAACGAGGAACATGCTCTTAAACCGCGCGACAATGACCCAAAGGCCGCCGGGCTCGTCGCTCAAGCCTCTTTCGGCATATGCGCCCGCAATGGACAAGGGCATCCTCACGCCGACCACCCTGTATGAGGACAGCGCGGACGTCACGCTGAGCGGGACAACGTGGATGCCGAGAAACGCCGTTCTCGGAGATTACCGCGGCATTGTTGACGTGCGGACGGCAATCTTATTGTCGCTCAACACGACCCCGGCGATTATAATCGATCAGCTTACGCCAACGGCCTCATTCAGTTTTCTGAGGGATTCGCTTGGCTTCAACCTCCACCCGGAAGACGAGAACTACGCCCCGTTGGCCGCCGGCCAGCTCACAAATGGCGCAACAGTGCGTGAAATGGCGTCCGGGTTTACCATATTCCCCAATTCCGGCGAACGCATGGAGCTGCACACATATTCAGCCGTCTACGATGCATACGGCATGCTGTTTCTTGACAACAGCGCAAAAAGCAACAGGGCGATCAGCCGTGAATCCGCATATTGGATGACTGAAATGCTCTATGGCGCGGTATTGTACGGAACCGGCAGGGAAGCGAACCTCGGCTCGATGCCGACGGCGGGAAAAACCGGCACATCTTCAGACAGCGAGGATCGTTGGTTTGTCGGATTCACCCCCTATTACGTCGCCGCCGTTTGGACGGGATACGACATGCCCGCCAGAATGACTGTGTCAGGGAACCCGTCGGCGCAGATATGGAAAAGGCTGATGGAGCCCGTTCACGAAGGGCTTGATCCAAAGCCGTTCTATCCGTTTGACTCGAGCACGTATTATTTGCTGCCCGTGCAGGGTTTGAATACTGTGGAATACACCGTGAGATGCGTCGATACCGATGGTAACGTCCTGCATGAGGAGACTTCAAGCGCACTTGCGGGAAGGGAGGTCACAGAGCAGGCGGCGGATATCGAAGGCTACGTGCTGATAAGCGATCCCGAGGTGACGCTCACGGTTAGCGTAAACCCTGCGAGGAACGTATTACTGTTCACATATGAGTCGGAAGAGCCCGAGGACCCGGAAGACCCTGAAGATGCCGAAGGCCCTGAAGACGGGGAAGGCCCGGACGATTCGGAAGACCCCGGAGCCGCGGACAATCCTTACTGGCCCTATTCTCCATACGGGACATACCCTCCGTATGGCCCCGGCAATCCTTACAGCCCGGAGAACCCATACGGCCCCGACCATTCATACGGCCCATTCAACCCGTATGACCCGGATCAACAGCCCGATCCCGGGCAGGATTACGACCCGTTCGCCCCGGGCGACGGCGACCCGCCCGAAGATTGGACGCCTCCTCCCGACCCCGAAGATACACTGCCGTAGGCAGTGTACAGTGTACAGATGACGCTCTGTTAGATTACTATTCCCTGCTCCCTGTCCCCTGTCCTCTATTCCCTGACCCCTGTCCTCTATTCCCTGACCCCTGTCCTCTATTCCCTGACCCCTGTCCCCTGACCCCTGTCCCCTGTTCTCTCAGCGACTTTTATCATGATGGCACATTCGAGGCGCTTTTTGAATAGTTCGCAGCCAAGCTCATATATCCCCGCGATTGAGCCCGTATCGAAATAAGCGTTAGCGGCGCATCCGCCGCTGCAGTATAAGCGCGCCCAGCATTCTCTGCATTCAGGGCGCGTATATATGCCGCAGCATGCGAATTCGCCGCGTTTTTTTTCATTCGTGACCCCGCGCCAAATGTCCCCCATAAGAAACATTTCCTCACCAATGAACTGATGGCACGGGTAGAGTTCCCCTGCCGGAGTCACCGCCATGTACTCCGTCCCCACGCCGCAGCCGGCAATGCGTTTATATACGCACGGCCCGCCCGCGAGGTTAAGTTTATAATGGTAGAATGTGAAACCCCGCGCTTCACCTTCCCGCTTGATCATTTCCTCCGCAAGCCGTTCATACTCTTCAAACAGCATAGGAAGATCGCTTTTCGCAAGCGCATGCGGCGCGCCCGGCTTCGCGACTGCGGGTTCCATCGACAGCTCTTTGAAGCCCAGGTCCGCCAAATGCAGTATGTCTCGCGTAAAGTCAAGGTTATCTCGCGTAAAGGTCCCCCTTATGTAATATTCCTTTCCACCTCGCGCTTCCACAAGCTTTTTTATTCTCGGGAGTACCGTATCGTAGCTGCCGCCGCCGTCGTGGAAAGTGCGCGCGGCATCGTTTATTTCCCGGCGCCCATCGAGGCTGAGCACGACATTGTGCATCTCTTTGTTGGCGAATTCGATGACCTCTTCATCGATCAGCGACCCGTTCGTCGTGAGCGTGAAGCGGAATTCCTTTCCGGTTTCGCTCTCTTTCTTTTGCGCATAACGCACAATGTCTTTTACAACACTCCAATTCATCAGCGGCTCACCGCCAAAAAAATCGACGTCAAGCGCCCTTCTCCCATTAGAATTTTCAATCAGGAAATCGATTGCGCGCTTCCCTGTCTCAATGCTCATCAATGCGCCGCTCCCGGCGTATTCCCCGCCCGAGGCAAAACAATATGAACATGTCATATTGCACATGTGCGACACGTTCATGCATAATGCCTTTATCGGCTGTCCGCGCACCGTCTTGTCGTCGGCAGCGGCAAAAGAATCCGTGGCAAATAAAGTTCCTTTTCTTTTTAATTCCTCAATATCATCAAAAAGCTCGACGATATCGCTCTCATCCAGCTCTGCGTATTTTTGGCAAAGGCGTTTTGCCGCCAGTTCCCTTCCCCCGCGCTCGAATGCACGGATAGCGTCGTACGCGGCATCGTCGGCACAGTGTACCGAACCGCTCCCGCCATCGACGACAATATTGTGCCCGGCTAGTTTATACGCATGTATCATACGGGCAAATCGTCAGCTTTCCTGCTCCACGCCGGGGTTTTCGCAGTTTTGGTTCGCGACCCCGCAGGATGTTTTGCACGCTGACTGGCAAGACGTCTGGCATTCGCCGCAGCCGCCGTCTTCAAGGCTCTTGACAAGGTCACGTGTTTCGATGGTCACTATTCTCTTCATAAATTCTCCTCGATTCGATTAATTTTACCCGCTAAAATTAACATCTATTTAACCAAATGTCAATGATTTTTGCAGTAGAAAATCAGGGCATTTACCTGCCGTAAGTCTGCGACATTACATCGGTCATGGACTTTCTTCTGCAATCGGCGCAGATATCGGGCGGATCCATCTGCGCGCGGGCAGCAGCCCTGTAATTCTCAAACGCCGTGCCCATTGCGGCGCCGCACCGTTTGCACTTCTCGATATTAAAAGTCTTGTTCCAGATCGTGCGGGTATGCCCGTCTTCCCTCATTTCTATGGCAGCGGTCGGGCATACTGCGGCGCAGCTCCCGCAGCCGACGCAAACGAGGGAAGGCTCGTCGTAGGGAGTTGAAACTTTCTTGTCCGCCCCCCTGTTCACGGTCGAAATCGCCCCGGTCCCGAGGCTTTCGCAAGCCTTCACGCACAAGGCGCAGAGAATGCACTTGCCGCCCTCCTCCCGAGCGGCAAAACGCGGATGCTCAGGAACCCCGTACTCCTCGCACAAACGGGAAATCTCTTCGCTATCCGGCACGCGGGCACGCAGCAGCGCCAGAACCATGTTCCTGTGCCGCTTTACCAGTTCGCTGTCGGTGAATACTTTGCACTCGCCCGTAATTGGGTAAGCGCAGGCCGCGACAAGCATTGGGCCGGAGGCTGTCTCGATCTCGGAGACACAGACCCGGCAGCAGTTTTGCCCGTCCAGCCCTTCATGGCGGCAAAGCGCGGGAATATGTATTCCGCCGCGCTCAGCTATATCGAGAAGGTATTCGCCCTGCGCGCAGTCGATTGGTTTTCCGTCAATCGTAATAGTCATTAGTCTGATGCACCCCCCACATTTGCCGCCTTGACCGCAACTACCGCTTCAAAACGGCAGACTTCGCGGCAGCTTCCGCAAAACACGCATTTTGCCTGATCGATGACATGCGCCTTCTTTACTTCGCCCGAGATTGCGTCTGTCGGGCAGGTTTTCTTGCAGAGCGTGCAGCCGGTACAGGCGCCGGCGTCGATTTCTAAAACCGTAAGTTTGCCGCATACTCCCGCAGGGCAGCGTTTTTCTTTTATATGAGCGTCATATTCATCCCTGAAGTAGCGAATGGTCGTCAAAACGGGATTCGCGGCAGTTTTTCCGAGGCTGCAAAGTGAAGCTTCGGTAAGCGTTCCGCTGATTTCCTCCAAAAACTCCACGTCGCCCTCTCTGCCGTTCCCTTCGCATATGTCTGTCAGGACACGGAGCATCTGATACAGGCCCTCACGGCAGGGCGTGCATTTGCCGCAGCTCTCCTCGGCAAGAAAATTTACATAATAACGGGCGACTTCCACCATGCAGCTTCGATCGTCCATTACGATTATGCCGCCCGAACCCATCATTGCCCCTCGGCTTGTGAGCGTATCAAAGTCGACCGGGATATCCAGAAGCTCTTCCGGTATGCATCCTCCGGACGGCCCGCCGGTCTGAACCGCTTTGAACGGGCGGTTTCCGATTACCCCGCCGCCGACGTCAAAAACTATATGCCGCAGGGTGACTCCCATTGGAACTTCTATGAGCCCCGTGCGCTTAACTTTGCCTACGAGCGCGAAAACTTTGGTTCCGGTGCTGGTTTTAGTCCCAAGTTCCGCGAAGCTCTTGCCTCCGGCCTCTATGATCGCTGGTATGTTCGCGAATGTCTCAACGTTGTTTAGAACGGTGGGTTGATTCCACAGGCCATGCTGCGTCGAGCGTATGTATTTCGAGCGCGGCTCTCCGACTCGCCCTTCGATGGATGCCATAAGGGCGGTGCTTTCTCCGCAGACGAACGCGCCGCCGCCCCGCACTATGCTCAGGCGCAAGGGTTTCCCGCTCTTCAATATCGAATTTCCGATTATTCCTGCGATCTCGGCATCTTCTATTGCTTTGGCGACATGCTTGAGCGCGAGTCCATATTCATCACGGATGTAAAAGAAGCCCTCAGACGCTCCTATGGCAAGCGCGCATATGGCCATGCCCTCGATGACCGCGTGCGGGTCGCCTTCGAGGATTGATCTGTCCATGAACGCGCCGGGGTCGCCTTCGTCCCCGTTGCATATCACATACTTAGGGTCGGAGTCGTATTCCGCCGCCGTCCGCCATTTGCGGCCTGTGGGAAACCCCGCGCCTCCGCGGCCGCGCAGTCCGGAATCCTCGACTTCGCGAATGATCTCATCCGGTGTCATCGAAGTCGCCTTCCAGAGCGACGAGTATCCTCCGTGAGACATATAATCTTTAATGCTCCCCGGATCGATAAGCCCCGTTTTGCGAAGGGCTATTTTATGCTGATTCGCGTAGAACGGGTTGTCGTCCTGACGAAGGACCGGCTTTCCTTTGTCGTCCTTATACAACAGCCTTGAGACAGGTTCGCCGTCTATGCTTGCAGCGATGTCGGGCGCGTCCCCCGGCTTGACCCAGTAATATGAAATGTCTTCAGGCATGATCCTGACGATCGGCCCGTTCTCGCAAAACCCGTTGCAGCCGGTTTCCTTGATGGTTTCGACCTGCACCGGCATTCCTTCAAGTTCCCGTCGCAGTTCCGCCGCCACTTCAAGGCTGCCATTGGCGATGCAGCCCGTTCCGCAGCAGATCAATACCGAGCGGCTCATGCCCCCGCCTCCTCTCTGATGGCCTTAAAAAGGCCGGGAAGCATATCCTGCGTTACCTTGCCGTAGAATTTTTCGTCAACGACAATGATAGGCGCAAGCGCGCAGGCTCCCAGGCAGTTGACCAGTTCCAGCGAAAACTCCCCGTCACCGGTGGTTTCGCCCGGCTTGATTCCAAGCACGCGTTCAATCCCGCTTATCAGTGGCACGCTGCCGCGCACGTGGCATGCCGTTCCGTCGCACAGCTTGATGATGTGTTTGCCTTTTGGCTCCAAGCTCAGCGCTTTATAGAATGTTGCCATAGAATACAGCGACGACAGCGGGCATTGCAGATAATCCGCAAGCGCTTCGAGGCCCTCGCGGGGCACATAGTTGTATTTGCGCTGCATATCCTGCATCATACGCAGCGCGTACCTTCGGTCTTTCGGGTATTCATCGAGCACAGCGCCCAGGCCGGTAACCTCCTGCATCTGCATCCCCCTATCCGCCGGCGACCATCGGGAAAATGCTTACGACATCGCTGTCTTCAAGCTGTGTGTCTTTGCCGCTCAAATGCATGATGTTCCTGCCGTTAAGCAGAATAATGGCATCTTCACCGATTTCGCCGCCGTCTTTTGTAAAGAGTTTTTCTTTGATCCGTTCCCCGTAACGCTCCCCCAACGCCGTCAGCAACGCCCAGACGTCCGCAGGCGCAGGGATATCAAGCTCTTTGCATTTTGTGATGTCCCTGTATGTCGCAAAGAACTTAAGCGTCATATTTGATTCCCAGCTCAGCGTCCTTTTCGGCTGTGGGCACGCCGTTTGAATCCCAGCCGCGCAGCTCATAGTATTCGCCGAGCATGTCGTCAAGCAAGGCTACCCTTCCGGCGGCAGGGCCGCTTGGCAGTTTTTCCTTCAGCAGCCGTGGCGGGAGAGTATCCTTTTCAACTCCTGCGGCAATATTGAAATGTTTCTCCAGATTCCAGACTCGTTCGCCTTTTTTAAGTATCTCATCATCGGATTCATCGGTTCCGACCGCCTGGCGGTATTGCGCCGCGATCTCCTCAAGCCCGAGGCCAAAGGTGGTGAAAAGGCATACCCCCGACGAGTCGATGAGTGCCGTCAGGTCTTGGAAGAGCTTCAACAGCGCGGCCTTGCCCTCCGTGACGAATGGGTCTACTTTTATCGGCACGCCGAGGATTTCCGGCGACGTCATGTAGCCTCTGACATGGCAGCCTCCGCGGTTGCTTGTCGCATACTCGAGGGCCATGCCCTGCAATACGCGCCCGTCATAGGCGGGCATCTCTTGCTTCTTTACGCTCATTGACAATTCAGGGTGGCCGTATTTTTCCGCCATGCGGTAAGAACCCAAGGCAAGCGTCTTTCCGAACCCTTCATTTTTGGCCGTTGCTTCCGTGAGGTCGACAATGGCCTGCGCGTCGCCGAAGCGCAGTTTGAAACCGACGTCCTCTTCGGGCAAAGCTCCCATTTCGCTGAGTTCCATCGCGCAGGCGATTGTCGCGCCCATTGAGATTGGATCCATGCCGTATTCGTTGCAGATATAGTTTGCCTTGCATATGGCAGCGAGGTCCGATACGCCGCAGGATGCGCCGTAAGCCCAGCCGGCTTCATATTCCGGGCCTTCGCCGGAGCTTTTGAAGGGGCCGTCGCTCACCTTCGTGACGCGCCCGCAGTCGATTGAACATGCGAAACAGCCCTTATTCTTAATGAGATATTTATCTGCCAGAGTTTCGCCGCCTGTCGCGTCAGCTTCCTCGAAATACGCTCCGTCGCGCCAGTTGCGGGTCGGCAGGGCTCCGCTCTGATTGATCACGTTGACAAGCACCGCCGTGCCGAGCGCGGCAAGGCCAGTGCCCCCGACGGGATGAGCTTTCAGTTTCGCCCTCGCGTCTTCCATGACTTCATAGAACTTATCCTGCCTTGCGACTGTGACGCTGCCCGTTCCGCGCGCAACGACGGCTTTCAGGTTTTTCGAGCCCATTACCGCGCCCAGTCCGCCGCGCCCGGCCGCCCGGTGTTTGTCGTTCATAACGCCCGCAATCAGGCATCCGTTTTCGCCGGGAGGTCCGATGCAGGCTATTTTGAAAGATTCACCGCATTCTTCGATCAAATTATCCGTGGCCTCGTGGACGGTTTTCCCCCATATTCCTGAAGCGTCGCGCAATTCGACGGTATCATTGTTTATATACAGGTATACCGGCGTCTCGCCGGCATTTTCAAAGATGATCCCATCATATCCCGCATATTTGAGTTCTGGCCCAAAATAGCCGCCTGAATTCGCGGCACCAATCGTGCCTGTCAGGGGGGACTTAGTGATCACTTCATAACGTCCTCCCGATGCGGCGCTCGTCCCTGTGAGCGGCCCGGTCATGAATATGAGTTTATTCTCAGGGGATAATGGATCCGTTTTCGGATCGACCTCGTCGCAGAAATACTTCGTGCCGAGGCCCCTCGCGCCAATATAGTCGTGCGCGTCTTTGATGTTCAAGGGTTCTTTCTTAATCGTACCGGTTTTAAGATCGACCCTGATGATCGTACCTATCCATCCGTTCATTACATCCCCTCCTGTCCATATACGTCTTTTAAGCTAGCGGCAACGGCTTTTTTGCGATCCGGGGTCTCTGTGGGATCGACAAACATTATTGCCCCCGAGGGACAGAATTTCGCGCATTGTGGTTCACCGTCGCAATTGTCGCACTTGAAAACCTTCTTTGTGACAGGGGAGAAACTCATATTGCCCAACGGGCATGCGCTGACGCACATCTTGCAGACGATGCACTTATCAGCATTTGTCACGACTGCACCTTTTTCGTCGCGTGACAAAGCTCCCACCGGGCAAACTTTGAGGCAGCACGCCTCTTCGCATTGCATACACATAACCGGCACGGACGTCGCGGCCGCTTCATAATCAATGACGGTCACCGACGACAACCTCGGGTTGAATCCCTGGCCCTGACCAAGGGAACATACCAACTCGCAGGTGCGGCATGATACGCATTTTTCGGGGTTTACGATGAGTTGTTTACTCATTTTGTTTTCCCATGCGAATCGTCGTCCGCACGGGAACACCTCCCTTATTTTTTTATTCAGATTTATGATATTTCGCGCAGTTTTTGTTTTCGGTCGTATAGAAGTCCCCCTTTCAAATAATAATAGCGATATTATATCAAAAATAACTTAAATGTAAACAACATTTTGTGGAATATTGCAGAAAAATCGCTACAAAGGTAAGCGTTCAGGTAGGTGTTGAAAAAACATCACAGTTTCGTCGTTGGATACGCTTCGCGACGCGGCAATCTAGACAAAAACGTGACAATCGACGCAAAAAGGACTAGATTGCTTCGCTGCGGCTCGCAAAGACGAGGGATCTTGAATTATAACTCAAAGCGTGCTTGTGTATAAACCGTTGCCGCATTTTGTCGTCTCTTCAAAGCCAGCGTCCGTTATTATGTACGACTCGCCCCAGTAAATGTTCGACTGCATGGCGCCCGCGACGACCGTCGGGTGGAGAATTACAAGCATGTTCGTTTCAAGCTCCCTTGAATTGTCCTCCGTCAAGCGCTCCTCATTGAGATCAACTGCCGCGATATGCCCGCAAGGCAAATCGAACCTATACCCCGCGCGTTCCGTGAATTCCCGCATTTCGCGCACTACGGCTGATATGGGCACCCCCGCCCTCATTATTTTCTTTGCCTCGCCTATGGCGCCGACAATGACGCTCCTCAACGTCTCGACGTCCGCGTTTTGTTTGCCGACGCAAATGGTGCGGACTATCTGCGCCCAGTAACCACGATAGCGGGGCGTTATCTCAAGCGCTACCGCGTCGCCTTCTTCGATTCTCCGGTTGAGCGCTGTCCAGTTGTGCAAAGTAGGCATGCCGTTGTTCTCAATGCTGAATTTTCCGGACGTAATCAAAGCGAAGCTTTCCTCCGCGCCAAGCCTTTGCATCGCCCTGTCCATTTCGGCTATTATCTCATTTTCGTACATTCCGGGCTTTACCGTGTCGCAAACCGCTTTGAAACCCGCGTCCGCTATGCCCGCGCATATCCGCTGCGCATCGGCTTCCTCCGCGCTTTTAACGGTCCTGATTGAAAAAAGCTCATTTGACACATCGACAAAATCAACGCCGGGAAGCTCTTTTTCAAGCCTTATGAGCCATGACGCCGGCAGGACTTCCATCAAAGTCCCGACGCGCCCGTTGCATATCCCTCGGGATTTCAGGATGCCAATGACGCCGCCCAGCTGGTCGGTGTCTATGACAGCTTCGCCGATAAACGAGCTGTTGAGCAGATTGTGCCTCGCTATGGCGCTGCCCACCACGGAAACGGGGCCTCCGCTTCCGGGCAGAACAAGGCTCGATAGCGAGAAAACAACGCGATTGTCCGTGAAATACCTATAGAATCCGAAGGAATTCGTCCCCACCGTGCTGTTCCCGGGTATGTACAGCGCGTCCAGGCCGGAATCCTTCATGAAGGAAACGGCGGCCTCATGCCTCCTGTCTTTTTCAATTGCACTAAACATAAATGTCCTCCTACCTTATTTGGTAGTGTAGGGGCTGATGGTAATCAGCCCTTTCGGATTGTCTTTCATAGCGGGTCGATTGCCATCGACCCCTACAGATTTTCATTTCATATTTGTCCCCTAGCGGTCGAAGACCGCTACAGCGTCAGCAGCTCATTGCCGCATGACGTCAGGCATTCTCCGCCGCTTTCGGAGACAAGATAGGATTCGCCCCAGAAAATGCCGAAATCATTGTTTGGCGTGACAAGCGTCGGATGCAGGACGAATGTCATGTTCTTTTTCAAAACGACGTCGCTTTCCAGCGAGGCGCGGCCTCCTTCATCGAGATCGACGCCCACTATATGGCCGAACGGCATTTTATTTATATACCCGAGATTCTTGCCGAAATCCCACATATGCGTCAGGACGTCGCCTAGCCTCATGCCGGGTTTGAGCAGAGGCGCCGTCGTCCCGATCGTTTCAAGCTGAGCTTTGTGCGCCGCCTCTATGTCGGGATTAGGCTCCCCGACGCAGACCGTCCTTACAAGCTGAGTCCAGTAGCCCAAATACCTCGCCGTTATTTCCATCGCCACATTGTCCCCGTGCGCGACAGTTCGGTCATCAGGCCATGTAAATGGCTTTATGCACGGCAGCCGGTTGTCCTCAAAAGCAAACCGGCCGTTTGACATCAAGGTGAAAGTCTCGTCAGCCCCGGCTTTTTTCATCATGTAGTCCAGACCGGCGTGAAGATCGCTCATCTTAACGCCCGGCTCGATCATGCCGCACACCGCTTCATAGCCGGCGTCGGCTATTTGCGCGCATCTGCGGGTCGCGCACACCTCAAATTCGCTGCGGTCGTTTCTATGGTCGAATATGTCGTCCGTGATATCCACGCATTCTATGTCCATTTTTTTGAGTTCGATATGCCATGAGGCCGGCAGTATGTCCAATGATGCCCCGATGCGTTTCATCGGCTGTTCATTGAACGCGGACAGCACGCTCCCGAGGATGTCCGCGGATATGCGGATATCCGTGAATCCTCTTGTTTCAAACGGCAGTTTGTATAATACCGTGCTTCCGCATATCGTTATCGGCTTTCCGGGGCGGGCAACAATCGCCTGAAGGTGATAATAGACCTTGTGGCCCGTGTAGTATCGGAAAGAACCGTACGCCGGCGGCCCGACCGCGCTGTTGCCCACAATGAGTACGGCGTCAAGCTTATGTTTTTGCATGATATTTTCAAGCGACTTGTGCCTGCGTTTCAGTTCCGACAAAAGCCCGGCGTTTTGCCCTTCCGTGCCGGGGCGCAAATCATCGTCCACAATCATAATACGTACCTTTCGTGCAATATATTCGTTGACATACTATCATAGGTCAAGTAAAATGAAAATGTTTTTATTTCAAGACTTTTTAGAATAACAGTGTTGGGAGCTGATGCAATATGGGCAGGAGCAATCTTATCACGCTATTGTTCCAAAACATGGACAACCTAAGCGTCTTACACGCGGTCTCAAACCTGCTGATAGCCTTCCTGTGCGTCATCATCATCTACGCGGTATACTTTTTCACGTCAAAAGACGTAAAACCGACTGCCGCCTTCGCAAAAACGCTGCTGATCGTGAACCTGTCGACATGCCTTGTCATCATGCTTGTCGGCTCGAACCTATCCCTCAGCCTCGGCATGGTAGGCGCGCTGTCGGTCATACGTTTCCGCGCCGCGGTCAAAGACTCCCGGGACGCCGCCTTTGTGTTTTACGCCATTGCCGCCGGCATGACGGCGGCGCTTGGCGTTTACGCACTCTCCTTTATCGGAACGCTATTCATCGGAGCGGCGGTCATTATATTCTCCTTAGTCAGAATCGGTTCGCGCACGTACATATTCACATTAAAAACATCCGAAAAAGCCGTGCGGGGCGAGGTAGAGGAAGAAATCAGGAAAACGACGGGAAAACGTTACAGCATAATAGCCATATCCTCGAAACACAACAAAGAAAACACTGGCAGCCTTATCGAAACCGTTTATGAAATAGGGCTGAGGACCGGCGCCGAAAGCCTATGCGAACGCCTATTGGAAAAAGAAGGCGTGGAATCGGTCAACGCCCTACTAAGGGAGGACGCCTGATGTTTTCAGCGATACGCCGCATCTATTACGAGAATCACAACAGCATCTATAAAGACGACGGATTCCGCAATGAAATAAAATACACGCTGACGCCGTGCGAACACATGAAGCTGCGGGACTATTTCTCAGGATTTATGGCATTTGACGTCAACGCGGGGATAGACGGTGAGTACACCGTCAAATCATACTACTTCGACACGTTGTATTTTGACGATTACTATGAGAAGGTAAACGGAGTTTACGAAAGGCAAAAGTACAGAGTCAGGACATACGGCGATTTGGGGCAATACAGGCTTGAGAAAAAACAAAAAAGAGGCTTGCTCAACAAAAAGCTATCCGGCGAAATATGCGCCGATGACGCGGACATGCTGATAAGAGGGCATACGGAAATAATAACCGGCAACAAAGACACTGACCTGATTATTGCGGAAATGCGCATGAAAGGCTGCAGAAGCTCGGTTTATACCGAATATATCCGGCAAGCATTCACTGTTGAAGAAATAGGATTGAGGATAACGTTTGACCGGGAAATAAGCGCCGTATACGGGAATTACGGCTTGAGCGAAACCAGGCCGGAACCGTTCCCGATATTCTACGACGGAGAAGTGATAATGGAAATAAAATATGAAGACTCGCTGCCCGGATGGCTGGAAAGAGCCGTCCGCATTTATGCTCCCGGCGAATCCTCGACAAGCAAGTACGCGCAGTCGCTAGACTACATACTGGGGTGATGGTGAATTAATGAATAACATACTGCAAGCCGTATCGTATAACCTGACACAGTATTCCACGGTAATCGAAAACCTTATTCTCGCCTCCATTTGCGGAATAGGAATACTTGCCGTATTCAACATAACCTACAGAAAAATCTCCGTTAGCCGAAATTTCACGTATACTTTGATTCTGCTGCCGCCCGTTTCGTGCATGATCGCCCTGGGCATTAGCAATAACATCGTGATTGCCGCCGGGATGCTGGGGTCGCTTTCCATCATCAGGTTCCGCAATAGCCTGAAAGAGACAAAAGACCTTGTTTTTATCTTTTGGGCGGTCACCGCCGGGATAACCTGCGGGCTGTCGCTGAGGCGGATCACCGTGATATGGTGCTGCATTGTCGCGGGATTGGCTCTTGCTATCAGCTATTTTTCCGGGCGGAGGTGCCATGGGACGCTTGCCGTCAGAACAAGCGGTGACTCGGAGGGGATTGAACGCATTTTCAATGAGTATGCGGTAAAGTATGACTTAAAATACAAAAACATGGACGAATCCTCTGATTTGCTGTACGAATGCAAATATAAAAAAGAGCTTGACAAAGAAATTGCCAAAACTATATGCGAAAGAATAATGCTGATCGACGGGGTCATTTCCGTCAAGTTTATCCGAATGTCTTAGAGGAAAGCGAATGCATAAATACGGAATTAAAAATATTAGAATCATTCTCGCCATTGCGTTGATTGCGTCAACGGCGGCCGTATGCTATTTTGCCCGAGGCGCGGTCATCGGCACCGCAGCGCAAATCCGAAATGAGTTTCCATACGAAAAAACCGATCAGTACGCGCGGGATTTTTCTTCGCATCTGCCACTCCTTGTGCTCCAAACGGATTTTTCCGAGTTGAGCGACAGGGACACCCCCCCCCTGAGCGCCATGTGGCTTTTTGACGGCGAGGGGGTAAATCGGCTCTCCGACATCCCGACAGAGACCTTCCATAGCGCAACAGCGCGATACAGGGGGAACTCCTCCCTCAGTTTTCCAAAAAAGCCCTATAGGATAAATCTTTATAACCATGAGAATTTCTACAAACCGCTAGATTACAGCTTTTTTGGGCTGGGCTCGGCCAGCGAATGGGCCCTGCGCCCCCCATATGCCGACAAATCCCTCCTCAGGGATTGGTTTTCCTATGAAATAGCCGCGACCGTGCTTGATTGGCAGCCCAGGGGGAAGCCGGTTGAACTATTCTTGCAGGACGGCGAAGGCGGGATGGTTTCTTACCAAGGCGTCTATTTCTTTTCCGAGTTGATAACCGCAGGCAACGAGAGGCTTGACCTTGGGCGATTTCGCTTAAATGATTCCGAAGGGGTTGACTCCGGCGGCGGCGGATACATTTACCAGTTGGACAGGCCGAAGGATTACAGCGATTACTTCACCCTTATGAGCGGAGTTAATTACAGGCTTATGCATCCCGGCAGAAACAGCATGACTGCGCGTCAGGAAGCCAACTTCATAAAAGAGATAAGCTTCTACCACGGGCTGCTTACCAAAACGGGCATATACGAGGATATTCCAGAAGACAACTGGGATTATTGGGATTACATTGATGTTGACTCATTCATCGATTACTTCCTTGTGGCGGAGTTGATTAAAAACGTGGACGCGGGGGATGTATCCACGTTTATGTACCGCCCTGCCGGCGGAAAGCTTGTGATGGGCCCGCTATGGGACTGCGATTTGAGCATGGGAAACCATGATTTCTCCGAACCGGAATATCACTCGTTTCTGATAATCGACAGAAAACTGACCGCACGGCTCATTGAAAACAAGTCGTTTTCGGCCGGGTATGTTGAAAAATGGCGCCAATACCGCAGCAGCATATGGTCGGACGAAGAAATCTTTGGCCTGTTTGATTCAATGGTGGAATACCTAGCAGAGCCTGCAGCTAGAAATGCCTTGCGCTGGCCGGAAAAATACGACGGCAAAACATATATTTGGCCAAACCCCGAGCCGTATGTCACCTCATGGGAAGAAGAAATTGAGCGCACCCGTTCATGGCTCGTCAGCAGGCTCGAATGGCTTGACGAACACATACCGATGCTGCTTTATGAAACGGCGAAAGATATAAACGCCAGATACAGGAGCCTGTACGCGGACGAAGAAGAAGGTGTGCAGGAATACACCTCCTAATCTCAGCTTGTCAAGGCCGTATACAAAGCCCCAAGCATGTACATGAGCTGGCCGTTCGTCGCAATCGCATTTTGATCGGGAAAATATTGAAGCCCGCCCTCGTCCAGCATGCCTTGCCGAACCAGATACTCCAAAGC
>Ga0099364_10006484_pt1 | contig 17028 bp, 16 predicted proteins | sample TergutTh196P3_FD_73070 | JGI IMG/M metagenome (GOLD analysis project Ga0099364, IMG submission 73070) | Microcerotermes parvus P3 segment gut microbial communities from Pointe-Noire, Republic of the Congo - Th196 P3 | ecosystem: Host-associated > Arthropoda: Insects > Digestive system > Gut ... | reverse complement strand
TTTATTGCACTTATTACCACGGGAACTGCCTTAGAATCCCCTCCGCTAACATGTCTGCCATTGCTACGGCTTCGCGCTCGACTTCGTCGAACTCGTCGATGCTTTTTCTGTAGTTTCCGGCCAACTGCGCTTTTACCTGCGCTATTGTGAGGTCGAGGTGAGTGTGGAGCATTTCGACTAAGGCTTCAAAGTCGTAATAGGGATTGAGCAGGAGCAGTGCTTTGGCGATTTCGTCGGCGTTGGCGTACCATTCTTTAGTTAATTCGGCGACCTTTTCGGTTTGGCCGTCTCGGGACGCCGTCATCAGCTTGCCGCCGATTTCTAAGTGTTGTGTGAGTAGGCTCTCGATTGGCTCTATGGCTTCGGTGGAGTAGAACCGCTCGAAGATTTCGGCGATTTCTGAGGGGTTTTGCATTAGGCGGGCGGCGACTTCCGATTGGTCTGCGATATTTTCGGTTATGCTGATGATTAACATTCTCGTCCAGTAGACATGCCTAAGCCAGACAAGGCGCATGTCTTCCTGTAATGCGGCGCGGTTCGGGATACAGCGGTTGCTTTTCTTCTCCATATAATACCTCCAAAGTTTGTGAAGCTGTTGAAGTATTATATGCGGATTCACAATGCACAATGCAGAATGCAGAATGCAAACAAATAAGAATGCAGAATGCAGAATGCAGAAATAATTTAATTCCCAAGTTGTTTGCCGACGGAAACCTGCCTTGTAATTTTATTTATTTCTGCATTCTGCATTATTATTTCTGCATTAGAATTGTTTCTGCATTACTTTTGGTCGAGCCCTCGCCTTGCTCTTGACATTGCGGTTATGATTTCTAAGCCGTAGTCGTCGATGGGTTTGGTTCGGTCGATGATTTGGAAGTGGCTGGCGTTGTCCCACCAAAAACATGCCATTACTACGGGATTGTTGCCGCGTGACCGTAAATTAGTGGCGATTTTGACGTAATCATAGGCGTGCTTGACCCGCTGTCTGTGAATGTTTTCGTCGATTGAGCCGAATTCGCCCATTATGACCGGTATACCCAATGCCGATGCGCGGTTGGCAATCTGTGTAAGCTCTGACTGTAGCTTTGCCGAGCGGTTGTAACTGCTCTTGCCCTCGTGCGCCCACTCGAATGGCGAGTATAAATGCACCGATAGTATAAACTTGCTTGTGCCGTTTTCTGCGATTGGGTCTTCGGGGAGGGTGAAGGCGTTGAGCTGTGACGCGCCGGTTTGCGCGGCGTAGGTCGTCAGCATGAGGTGCCGCTTTTCGTTGTTGCCGCCGGTTGCGCGTACTGCGTTGACGAAGGCTTGGTTGAGCCTGTTGACTGCCTCTTGGGTGGTTGCGTTGCCGCTCCAGTCCCATCTGCCTTGGGTGGTCCATACGTTGGTGCGGCGGCGCGGCTCGTTTAGGCCCTCGAAAATTAATTTCTCGTCGTAGCTTTCAAATTCCTTGGCGATTTGTGTCCAAAGTGCGACAACGGCCTCCTCGGCGGCCTCGACTTCGGTCTCGTTGCTGATACGCATTACGTATTCATCGTGGTGGGTGTTGAGAATAATGTACATATCTTGGGCGACTGCCATGTCCACGATTCCGCGTACGTGCCGCATCCAATCGGTGCGGATTGTGTAATCGGGGGCCTCGCCCGCCATTTTGAACCATGTCGTGGGGATTCGCACCGCGTTGAAGCCCGCCGCCCTGATTCTTGCGAATAATTCGGGGGTGGTGGCGAATTCGGGGCCTTCAATCCATGCAGTCTCGACTTCGGTCATGTTGTCGTGGTCTACCCAGTGAAAGGGCTGTGTGGGGTTGTCGGAATAGTAGGCGTCAAGGGTGTTTCCTAAGTTCCAGCCTATGCCTATGCCGCGGACTAATTCCTCGGAGGTGAGGTTGAAGCCGCCCGCGACGGGGTCGGTCTCGTCAAAGGGCGTGGTTGCGGGGACGATGTCGGTGAAGCCGACTAACTTTGAGCCGGTGTTGCAGGCTGTGAGACCTGCGCTTGCGATAATTGCAACTGTGCAGATTATTGCGATTGTTTTTGTTTTCATTTGTTTTCTCCTTTGGATATAATTGGTTTGTTTTGCGGGCGATTGGGGGCGGTGTGTCGGCAGGGGGCAGGGGGTCTGTGTCTGCACCGCCGCAGATGAATCGCACGACCCGCGTTTACACTTGTTTGGGCTTAACTTTCTCGTCTAAAAGATTTTGTAGATAGAAGATACCTTTACGAGTACAGACTTTTAATGTATAGCGAGCCTATCGGTCGCCAAGGGGAAAGGTTCATGAAGATGTTGCGAGGGAAAAAAGGTTTGTGTGGCGGGCATGCGATTCACTGTGGCGGTGCAGACACAGACCCCCTGCCCCCTGCCGACACGCCGCGTTCGCCCCTACATAAAATTTACGAATTGCAAATTACCCACAAAACTGCGTGGTTGCCTGCTTGGGTTAGACTTGCGCCGTCGGGTTGGGCGTAGAGGCGTTTGAGTTTGCCTTGGGGGTTTTTCAGCTCGGTGTCTAAGTCTAAAAAGCGAATGTTATCCGAGCGCAAATTCTCTACCATTGCCTTTAATGCCGCGTTGTAATCCTCAATCGTTGTGTTGTTGAGTGCGGCGGTCTCGATGCTCACGGGGGGGATGGATAGCACGGTTATGACCGAATCGGGGCGGTAGGTGTTTACGAGGGTTAGGAATGTGAGGTAGTCTTCCGTGAATTGGGTTCGCTCAGAGTTTGCGGTGTCGCCTCGCCCGAATTGCATGAAAATATTGTCGGGGTTTTCGTTTACGAGGGCGGTCAGGACGCCGATTTCGCCGCCGTCGTTTTGTATGGGAAGTATAGGAAATCTAAGGTCGGCGATGTTTGCGGGGGTTGCAGTATCGTCGGCGAAGACCCGCTCACTCTGCAAAAAGCCGCTGTCTGCGAGGCCTTTCATGACGCTGTCGCCGATGAAAAGGCAGGTCTCGAGAAACTTTTCGTCCTTTAGATAAAAGGTGTGGGTGCGGTAGATTTCGGGTTCGGAAGTTTCGGGGGAGTCGGTTGTGGGGGGTGTTTCCGAAACTTCTGAAACTTGCGATGCTTCCGAAGTTTCCGATGTTTCCGATATTTTCGGTGGTTCGGTTAAGCCGACGTTTGAGATGTCGGTGCAACCGCTTATGATTAATAAAAGTAGCAGTAGTATGAAAAGTTTTTTGTACATTAAATAAACCTCGTGTTTGCTGTAGGGACGACCGCCCCCGGTCGTCCGTGAAATTTTCGGCGGTTACAGAAACAACAGTATCCCCAAAAAATGGCAGACCGCGCCGAGATTGACGAAGAAGTGCCAGACCATGTGGAAGTATTTTTTGTGCTGATTTGCGTAGAAGACCGCGCCTGTTGAGTAGAAAATACCGCCGCCGAATAGCAGTAGCTGGAAAGGCAGGCTTGTACTGCGGAAGAACATTGGCGCGATGAAGACTACCGACCAGCCCATGACGAGGTAGATGGTGAGCGAGATTCGGGGGATTTTGCGCCTTGAAATGGACTTGTAGAGTATGCCGAATATTACCATTGCCCATTGTACGCAAGCGACTGCAATCCCTGCTGTGCCGCCGATTACGACTAAGCAGACGGGCGTATACGTGCCGGCGATTGCGAAGTATATGAAAATGTGGTCCAAGATTTGCATTACCCGCTTGTGCGGCGTGTCTACCGTCATGCTGTGGTAGAGCGCGGACGAGAGGAACATCAGGAATAGACTGCACATGAAAATCGTCACGCTGACGGCGCGGAGGGTGCTGTTTTCGGGGTTCATGTAGGCGTGAATCGCCATTGGCGCGATGCCGCCGAGCAGTGCGAGCGCCATGACGCCGTGGCTTATGGCGTTGCCGAGTTCTTCGCCGAAGGTGAAGATTCGCAGATTCTTCAATGTTTTTTACCTCATAGGTTTGTGCGGTTTTTTTGGCGGACGCGCAATGCGCGCCCCTACATTCGCAGGAAATTTCCAACCGCCTGTCCTTATTATACCACACAAAAAATTATTTTGCAAGTTTTTGAAACAAAACAGCCTTAATTTTTGTCTTTATATATGAAGGCCTTTGAATTTCCGTAAAAGGGGGAGTGCAAAAAGTGACCCATCGTGAATTTGCCGACAAGCTTGAAGCGCATAAAAACACGGTCTACAGAATCTCATTCAGCTATTTGAAAAATATACAGGACGCCGAGGATATTACACAGGAAGTCTTCCTGAAGTTTTATTCCTGTGGGGTTGATTTCCCTGCGGCCGTTAATGAGAAAGCGTGGCTGATTAAAGTAACCGCGAATTTGTGCAAAAATCAGCTTCGGCGAAACAAGTTCAGGAAGACTGTCCCTTTTGACGAGGCTTTGCTCACCGGCGAATCCTCCGACTTTATGGAGAGCGATATTGAAGCCATTGACCTGCTCTTTGCGTTGCCGCCGAAATATCGCACGGTCTTGTACCTTTTCTATTACGAGCGGTACACCACCCGCGAGATTGCGCTGTTGCTCGGCAAAAACGAGAACACGGTGCGGACTTTGTTGGCGCGGGGGAGGGAGAAGTTGCGGGATATACTTACCGATGACTTAGGGCATGAAATGGGGTCTTCGGGGCAATCGGGGCAACAAGGAGGTTTTATTTATGGCTAACAGATTTAACGATTTATACGATAAGCTTACTCTCGGTGATGAAAAAACTGCCGAGATTTTGAGAAAGGCTAAGGAAATGAAACAGAAAAATTCTATGGGCGCGAAAAGCGTTTATATAACCTTGGGGGTTACTGCGGCGGCGGTGTTGCTGATGGTGTTTGGGTTGCCGGCGTTGCTGAAAAGCGGGATTGTGCGGCAGGAGCAGTATAATCCTTTTGGTGGTGAGGAGTTTGCGGTGGATGGCACCGATGAATGGCAGGTTGACGAGGATTTCGGTGAATCGGTCGAAGTTTTGATTGACGGCGTGCCTACTACGGTCTACAAAAACAGAGTGACGGAAGTGGAGTGGCGGAGGTTTGTTGACGCGGTAGAAGCCGGAGTAATAGAATTTTGGACTGAATATGAAGGGGATAGGTATTACTTCATTGAAGATGTAAACCGAATTGTTAATGAACGCGGCTTGCACCAGTACCAAATGTCTGAGCGGGTTGTGCATGTTAAGGCGGAAGACGGCGGTATCTGCGATAATCAGTACTATGTAATTATTGACGGGGCGCGGGTTTGCACTTCTTGTGGGTATATTTTCAGCGGGTATTATCTCGACGGGCAGGTGCATAAATACAATTATAAGGTCGTTGAAGATACGCTCGGTATGGAAGTTTTTATCACCGATATACGCGGGGTTGCGGATATTATGATTGTCAATTTTGAGATTACTCCGCCTGCCGATTTGCCCGAAACGGTCAGCCTTTCCCCCCATATGTTCTTGTACGGTGACGACAGGAACGCTTGGAGTGAAGGTGAAAAAATATTTGTCCCCGGATATACCGAGATGGGCGGCTCTAAGTACACCATAAAAGACGGCGTGTATTGTTGGGAGATGTTTTTTTACTCGGCTGATAAAAACTTTCCGGTTAATTATGAAACATTTGAGCTTGTAATCCTTGCTTATGAGGGCGATATTGATGGGCTTTCAATGTTTGACCGCTCGAATTGGGAGTATTTTCTGTATGGGCATCACACTTCCACTTTCACGGCGATTTATACAGCCGATGAAACTTACGAATTTGATTTTGCCGCTGAAAATATAGAAGTTTATGACGGGCTTGTTATGGACAAAATAACCGTGTCCGATTATGCTATTACCTTTTATTTTGACAGCTCGAATTTCGAGTTCATGAACATCGGTAATCATTTTGACACCGGAGACGAAAGAGGTTATCGCTTCAAAATTGCGGATAAAATCGAGGGTTTGAATATTTCTCCGCTTACACATGGCGCGACGTTCGCCTACTTAGACCCTCAACCCGACGACTTGACAAACGGTGCGTTCGCGACCTTTTTCATCAGCCACAATAACACCGATGACGTAAGAACGATTGAGTCGTTTATAATTAACGGCGTTGAGTTCGCGCTCGATTGGGGCGAAAGGGGCATGGCTTTCCCGACACAGGCACTTGAAGACGGCGACTACATGTATAGCAGATGGGGCGAGTATTTCCTCTATCCGTCGGTGGGCGAAATTGTCACCGAATTCGGGAGCGCGGGCGGCGATTCCGCTTTCTACAACGGCATTTTTATAGCGAGTTATGTCGGCGGCGAGGTCTTTGCGGCGTTGGACGGCGAGGTGATTTTCGCCGACTGGAACGGCAATTACGGCTTGTGCGTGATTATTCAGCATGAGGACGGTTTGAGTACTCTTTATGGACATTGCAGCGAGCTGACCGTGAGCGTGGGCGATAATGTGCGGCAGGGGAAGACGATTGCGATGGCCGGGAATACCGGGGCTGCTGAGGATGTTGGGTTGTATTTTGAGGTAAGGGTTGATGATGTGGCGGTGAATCCGAGGGATTTTATTGGTTAAAAAGTTTTGATAAAAACCCCACGTTGGAACGTGGGGTTTTTGTTGTAGTTTTGTGTAACTTATCCTCTATCATTAGGCAGGCGCAGTCCGCGTTTTGCGAGTGCTGCGGCTCTGTCAAGTTTCTCTGTCATTGCGAGTTCGCCGAGGGCGATTTTGCCTACTGTTTTAATCAGCACTTTTATATCATCTTTGTCGGTGTAAACCCCGAAACTTGCACGCACCATGCCGTCTTGTGTGCAGGGGTTTGCAGTTGTCGAAAACGGGTAATTGCCGAGCAGACGCCGCACATAAGTGTGGGCGCAAAACTTCCTGTGGCGCACCGCAATCGCGCTTTTCGCCGCGAGTGTTTCTGCGACAAAAGTATCACTTAGACCGTCTATATTAAAGACAATTGTGCCGACTCTGTCGGTGTAATTTTCGTTGTCGGCGTAGAGTTTTACGCCGGGGATTTTACTTAGCCCGTCAATGGCGAGTTTCAGCAGTTCCTGCTCGTGTTTTTGTATGTAATCAAAACCAATTTCACCACTCAAAATTTCAATGGCTTTTAGCATTCCAACAACGCCGGGATAATTCGGCGAACCCGCTTCGTAAAGGTCGGGAGGGGATGTGAAATCGACGTTGTAATCATAGACCGAATTGACCATGCCGCCGCCGTAAAAGCACGGAATATGCTTGTCGAGAATCTCACTTAGCCCGACAATTACGCCGCCGCCGAACGGCGAGTACATTTTGTGCGCCGAAAATACAAAGAAATCTATACTTTCTTCGGGGTCTGTCAACTTGACATTTCCGGGGCGTTTCAGCATGGAAAACGCTCTGTGAGCGACAATTTGCGCGCCGTCTACTATGATTTTCGCGCCGTATGCGTGGGCAATTTTCGCAATTGTATGGACATCATTTACGTAACCTGTCACGTTCGATGCGGCGGTTACTGCAACGTATTTTACAGTTTTATTTTCCGCCAAAAACCGCTCTATATCGCTGATTTTCAGCCGTCCGAGATTGTCAACTTCCGCGTAAAGCATGCGCTCGATTCCGACGTGTTCGCGCCAAGGTAAGTCATTCGCGTGATGCTCCATGCGGGTGCTGATTACCGAGAAATTTTTGCGTTCGTCTTCAATTAAAGCTGAAGCTAATTTGTTCATTCCGTCGGTCGTGTGATTGGTGTAAATGACGGTGTAGTCTGTGTTTTCGGGGTCAAGCCCGACAAATTTTTTGACGGTTTTGCGGCCTTGTTCGTAAATCTCACTTGAGTAGGCAGATTTCTGCCCTGCGCCTCGCCCGATTGAGCCGTAGAGGCAGAGTTTTTCGTTTATTTCCTGTATAACCGACTTGAACGGCGGGGTCGTCGCGCCGTTGTCCAAGCCGATTGCGGGGGTTTTTGTGCCGTCTTCAAGCTCGACGAGGGTGTCCAATCCGTAGAGCATGTCGCGGATTTTTTCCGGGGTTGGGACTGTGCTTGATAAATTAGAATTTGTCATAAAATGTTCACCTCTTTGTACATTTATAGTAGTAAATTAAGGGAATTATGCCATTATTTTTGTGAATTTTGCCGATATTTGTAAAAACCTATTGACACGCAATCGTACTCATGGTATGATATAAATACTATTAGTACTACAGGAGGCATTAAGATGAGCAAAAGAGAGCGTTTATCGGAGTTTAACAGGGGTAATATTCTTTGTGCCGCGAAGGAGCTGTTCAGGGAAAAGGGGGTCATGCAGACGACTGTGGACGATATTGCGCGGGCCGCGGATTACAGCAAGTCCACGATTTATGTCTACTTCAAAAGCAAGGACGAGATTTATAATTATATCATTTTGGAGCATATCACGATTCTGAAAAATATGGTTAATTCCGCGCTAACTGAAAATCCGAATTATCCCGATGGATACTACGCTATTTGCGATTCTCTCGTGAGTTTTTATGACACTTATCCGCTTTATTTTGAGAGTATTTTAGGTGAGATAAAAATTCCGCAGTCTTGTGATGGTGACGAATCGGTTCTTGTGAAAATTTACGAAGTTGGTGAAGAAATAAATGCGATTATCGAGGGGTATATTGACGAGTTTCTTTCGGAAAAATTGAGCGGATTTTCAATGACGCCGTTGCAAATTACTTTCACGCTTTGGGCGGCAATCGGCGGGATTATCACGATTGCGAATAAGAAGGAAATGTACATTAACGGGGCGATGAAGCTTAGTAAAGAGCAGTTTATGCGGGGTGGATTTGAGCTGCTTTTGAGGTCGATTTCGGGGGGGTGTTGAAGATGGAAAAAAGTAAGAAAATGCTCGCGATTTTAGCGAGCCCTCGCAAAGATGGAAATGTTGCAAAAATGCTCGAAATTGCAGTAGAAAAAGCTTGTGAAACAGGTAATTTTGAGACAGTTAATTTTGTCAACTTGTACGAGAAAAATATAACGTGGTGCAAGGGTTGTATGGGTTGTAAAACGCAGTGTTCATGCGTGATTGAAGATGATATAAAGGAAATTGAACGGCTGTTGAAAGAGTGTGATTTAGTGGCAATCGCATGCCCTACATATTTCGCAAATATTTCGGCGCCGCTGAAGAATATGTTTGATAGGCTTGTCGGGGTTGTTTTTGATGATAATGATAGTTTTATTCCTAAACCAAAATTGTCTAAAAAGCAGAAATATTTTATACTTGTAACCTGCTCAACGCCGTTTCCTTTTGACAGAATCGCGGGGCAAAGTACGGGTGTGGTGAGGGCGATTAGAGAGTTTTTTCATGTTTCGGGAATGAGAAAAGCAGGGGCGGTTATTTTCGCGGGAACGCGCAATAAAAGTGAGATTCCGCGAAAAATTATCGGTAAAATTAATTCAATTATTGAGGGGTGTTAGTTTATGAAAATTAATAGTAAGAAGAAGGTATTTTGGGTTGTTTTTCTAAGTTTAATTGCAATTGTGGGGGTGGTTTTTGGTTATTATTTGTCGGGTGTAATTTCGTATCAAAACAAGGTTAAAAATACAATTATCGCAGAAGTTGACATCGCCGAAATTCCCGATGGTGTCTACGTTGGCGAGTATGACGTTGGTTTTATTTATGCGAAAGTCTCTGTGAGTGTTTTTGGCGGGAAAATTACTGAACTTGACATTATTGAACACCGCCATGAGCACGGTGAAGCCGCTGAAAAAATTATTGACGACATACTTGAGCGGCAGAAAATTGACGTTGATGCGGTTACGGGCGCGACAAATTCGAGCACGGTGATTAAAAAGGCGGTTGAGAATGCCGTTTTGGGTTATAATTAAAAAGGAGGAAACAAGTATGTTTTTATTCAAAAATTCAAGGGCAAATAAATTAATTTGCGTGGTTTTGTGTGTTGCGGTTGTGGGTTTAATCGCGGTTGGTTGCGGGAATAAAAAGGCGGCGGTCGAGCCGCCGGAGCCTGTGATGGAGCGGGTTGAGGGTCAGTCGGAGTTGGGCGAAACTCCCGGAAACTTGACACCTGAAACTCCCGAAAACTTGACACTTGAACCGCCGCCGTTAGTCGTGATTGACGGGCAGAAATTCGAGTGGGTTGTTACGAGCGAGAGCGATACGGAATTTCACGCCGACATTAGAATCATCAACTTGACAAGACAAGCAGTTGACGGTTGGCGATTGCTATTTACAGGCGATTTTGTTATCACTGAAATTCGCAATGCCAAATTAATTGGCAGTGAAAATTCGCGCCATGAAGTTATAAACGAGTTTTGGACAAAGGCGATAAACCCCCATTCCTCCGCTATTTTCAGCATAACTGCAAAAAAATCGGCGGAAAAATCGGCGGAAAAATCGGCGGGTTCGGAACCCGTACTTGACAACTTCGTTTTAGTCGAATTTCACCAGCCCGAAGAACCCGAAATTCCCGCGGAAATGACTGCGGTAACTTTACAAATTTTCTCCGAACTCGGCTACAACGTCCTCCTGTGGGGCATCGACGACGCCACTGAAACTTACACTGTTTTCAGAAACGGCGAAGAAATTGCAAGTGTGAGCAACCAAAATTTCTACTTAGACACAAATGTTTCCGAAAATTCTACTTATGAATATTATTTAGTGCAAACTCTTGACGAAATAGCTCTGCAGAGTAGTCAAGTGACAATTACAACAACCCTCGCAGAATCGCATGGAATCTCGGCGCGTGAGCAAATTTCCAACTTGCTAAGTGATACCAGAACGCCGATAATTTTCCAAGAAACTAACTCTTATCGATATGTTTCGCGCGACTTAGGGCTTCCTGCTGAAACCGAAAACGGAAGCACCATAACTTGGCACAGCAGTGCCGAGCAAATTATCAGCCCGCAAGGCACTGTAACCCGCCCCACAGGCGGATTTTTCCCTGTGACACTAACTTCCGTCGGGCAAAATGGCGAGTTTGAAATTCGCAGAAAACATAACGTAAATGTCGCGCCGTTGAATAGCGTTGAACAGAGGGAAATGACGCTTGATGATTTGAAAGAAATGAATGATGGCGAGTTGCCGAAAATTTCGCACTATGACGATGGAACTATTAGCCGAATACAAGATACCGGAAACTCTGAAATGAGAGAAAACAATTTATCATCTTTTGCTGTTTTTAGTGCCGAAGATGCAAGGGCAGTAATAGACAGTTATCTTGCTATTTTTGGTATAGATGATGATATAGATATAAGATTTGACGAGCTTCGTTCAATGTCAATTAATATTTTCCGTTTTGACCAATATCATAACGGTATTAGAATTCCGGGTGTAGGCTTTGCAATTAGTACAGACAAAGAAACAGGGCAAGTCATTATAATTGGTAATGGGTATATTACTGATTTAGCTATTGAAACTACGCCTACCATATCAATAGAAGAAGCAAAGGAAATAATAAACTCAACGTTTAATTTTGGTGTATCTGAATCCTTAGAACACGAATTACTTATTCGGTATAACAATAACACGGACGTAGCAGAATTGGCATGGAATATTTATACAAATCACGAAGAGTATCGCTTTGTTCAAGTAAGTGCGGTTACTGGTGAAGTTTTATATATTAATGGTGGGGTTATATATGGGTGAGTTAATTTTAATCGCAGGTCGCGTATTCCCTTTTTACTTGTGAAACTATGTGAAAAATCATCTGCCTGTTTGTGGGGATTCCGGTGTCGTAGTCGATGTTTGCGGTGTAATTTTCTTGCAGGATTTCGGTGTCGGTAATGCGCCATGTTCTAATAATTGCGGTTCTTATGGCGCGGCTGATGCTCCAGTCGGTTTTTTTGAATTTCTTTGCCAAAACAGGGTAAATATCTTTGCTCATCGAGGGTTCACGCTTGTCGCCGTAAATCACGGTGAGAACCGCATGGATTATGTAATTCGTGCCGATTATGTCATGTGTAAAGCCGATTTTCTCGACCACACGCGCGGTAATCAGCTCTATATCACGAGTTTCGGGTTCTTCTTGCGGCTTGCTTTTGTGGCACTTTTCGGCAAAATCAAAAACCAAACGCGGCGAATAATCGGGCTTTGCTTTCAAGAAAATGTAATCTGCGCCGAGATTGCGCGCTATTGTGTGGGTGGTTTTCGAGCGGTTGTTCGTGATGATGACGACGTAAGGGCGGTCGTAGTCAAGCTTTGTGGTTTTCAGCCACTCTAAATAGCAGACACCGTCGCCGTCGCTCTCGTTCAACTCGAGGTCGAGCAAGACGACGTCGTAAAAGCCGTCAACAGTGAGCTCTTGGGCTTTTGCGAGGCCGTGTGATACCTCCAAATCTATCTCATATGGGATATTTTCGGCGCACTTGACGTACTCGTTGCAGTGCGCGATTTCGTCTTCGATTAGTAACACTCTCATTTTGTAACTCCTTTCAATGTGCACGGCGAACGCGTTGTACAAGCGCGCTTTTCGGCGTGTTTTTTCTATTGTATCATATTTAATTCGACAAATCAAGACATTTAGCGTATTTTACTGATTAATTTTTTGGGGATTTTATGTTACACTGTAAGAAGTCTAATATTAATTAAGGAGGAATTTTTCATGGAATCTGTAGGAAAAGCTTTGATGAAGCAGTACGCGCTTGTTGTGAACAAAGCATGGGGTGACGAGGAATTTAGGGCCGCTTTGTTGGCGAATCCGAGGAAAGTGTTGAGTGAAGAAGGTGTCGCGTTCCCTGAGGCTTTGGTGATAACTATTGCGGACGGAGAAGATGTGCAATCTTTTGACTCGAGCAAGAATTTGTTAGTCCTGCCCTTGCCCGTGAGGCCGGACGGCATTTCCGAGGACGAGCCTGTTATAACGGCAGAGTCCTGCTGTTGTTGCTGCTGCCCGTGTTGCTGCTGCTAATCGTATTATGCGTCGACGATACTATTTATAATAGTATCGTCGTCAAGTTTGAGGAAGATGGTACTGAAAAGTGAGTGTTAAAAAGTTTATTATCAACCCTAAGTTTTCATATTTTTTTGACGCCGATACGGTGTTTTTGCATGCGGAACGCGCCGGGCAAATTATTTCCAACCCGATTATATATAAAATATTGAAAGAGATTCACGGCGGTGTCGGCGATACCGATAGCTTGATTGAACGGCTTTGTGACGATGTTTCTGCGGCTCACTTGTATTTTTATGTGGGCGAGTTGACGAAACATCGTATAATTTGCGAGCCGTGCGAGGGATTGCCGCTTTCGGAGGTTGCGTTTTGGGAGGAAATTGCAATCCCGGCGGCGAGTGTTGAAAAGCTGTTGAGCAATGCAACTATTGAAATTAAAACTGTGAATTATAACTTCCCGATTGATGAATTTCGTGAGGCTTGTGTTGCGGCGGGGTTGAAGATAGGCACGAGCGGAGATGTTCGGGTTGTGATTACCGAAGATTATGAATCTGCCGAGCTTGAGGAAATCAATAAGGACGCACTTTTGAGCGGTAAGCCGTGGATGCTTGTAAAGCCGTCGGGCGCAATCGCTATGGTCGGCCCGCTGTTTTTGAAGGGGTACACGGGGTGTTGGCAGTGCTTGGTGAAGCGATTGTCCATGAATCGACAGGCGCGATTTAATGTTTCGAGCGATGTGAATGAGATAATGGTGACAACTCCCGGTGCTTCACATTCGCTTTTGCGGCGTATGGCGTTTGATTTGTCTGTTTTGGAAGTTATTAAGTTTCTGCAAAATCCCGCTAATTGCACGGTAAAAGGGCAACTGATTTCCTTGAATGCCGCCAATTTTGAGAGTGGGTATCACGTTTTGACAAGGCGGCCTCAATGCAAGGCTTGCGGTGAAAAAGTATCTGCGTGCTCTGCAAAGCTATCCTTGGACGAGGCTTGCCTGCCGCTGACTTTGGACGGCGGTTTTCGCACGGTTGACCCCGAGGATACTTATGCGCGGTATCAGCATCATGTAAGCCCTATAACAGGGGTGGCGCAGTTTGTGAAGTATGACCGCGAGGAGGCGAACGCCCCTGTGTACAACTATCTTTCGGGGGCGAATATCGCCATGCAAAACCCCGAAAATCACCGCCTTAACAACCATGTCCGCAGTTACACGGGCGGCAAGGGGAAGAATCATGCACAGGCGAAGGCGGGCGCGTTGTGTGAGGCGTTGGAGCGTTACAGTTGTACCTCGACGGGCGACGACGAGTTGTTGCGCGGCTCTTATAATGCACTCGGCGACTTGGCAATCGACCCGCGTTCGTGTATGCTTTACAGCGAGGCGCAGTATAAAAACCGCGATAGTCTCAATTCGCAGTGTCTCAAGCATTACTTCCTTATCCCCGCCGTCTTTAATGACGACGAGGAAATGGAATGGGTGCGATTTGAAAGTTTGAATGGCGGCGAACCCCGACATCTTCCCGCGTCCTACTGCCTTTTTAATTTCAGCAGGACGGGCTTTGCAGAGCGTTCGTGCTATGCAGATTCTAACGGGTGCGCCGCCGGGAACACCTTGGAGGAGGCTGTGCTGCAAGGGTTGATGGAGCTTGTCGAGCGGGACAGCGTGGCTATTTGGTGGTACAATATGCTAAGCCGACCGCAAGTGGACTTGAAAAGTTTCCGCAATCCTTACATAGAACGGCTGATTACTTATCACAAAAGCTTAGGGCGAACGCTGTATGCCTTGGATTTGACCTTTGATTTGGGTATACCGTGTTTTGTCGGCGTATCGCATGAAAACGGCAAGCGAATTATGATAGGATTCGGCGCGCACACCGACCCGAACGTGGCAATGGAGCGGGCAATGGTGGAGGTAAATCAATTCTTCCCCACGTTGCGTATGGGCGGGCCTGATGCCGACAAAGCGATTTTGGACTGGGTGAATAACGCGACCTTGGAGAATCAGCCTTACCTTGTCCCCGCGCCGAGTGTTCAAAAAACATACGAGGATTATCTTGCGGTGGCTGATAATAATATCGTAAAATCAATTAACTTTTGCTTGGATAAATTGCGGCAAAAAAACTTGAGCGTCTATTATAAGGACATGACGAAGCCCGATATAGGTATGCCAGTTGTGCGGGTTGTAGTGCCGGGGTTAAGGCATTTCTGGAAGCGGTTCGCGCCCGGTAGGCTTTATACTGTTCCGGTTGAGTTGGGGCTGTTGGATAGGGAGAAAAGTGAAGATGAGTTAAATCAACTTTCGGTTTTCTTTTAATAGAAATGAGGTCGTTGTGGAATATTTACAATTTTTAATCACACTTGATTGCATGGTATTGTTGCACTCGAGAGTCACTGTGGAAACTCGGGGCAACTCGACATTGCTGTGTCTCGATAAACAAGAAATACCTATACCCGCCGAGTACGAATTCCTCTTCCCTGTTATCAACTGCGCGAAAGAAACGCCCGTTTTGATTGACGAGCTGAGTGATACCGTATTTGAGCAGTATTCTTTTAAGGGTATGACGTTGTTTTACCGCCTTCTTGACTATCTGAACAGCGGCGGTGTTTTGCTTTTTCAGATTCCGGGGATAATTGAGGTAAGTCTCATGAATACTAAGCCCGGTAGAAATAAGCCCGTGATTCTGCCGAATAAAAAATACCGTCTCTCGAGTTTTAGTTTCATGCGGAATAAAATCGACGGATTGTATCTTGAATCGGCTTTGTGTCCTGTGCGGGTTAGGGTTTTAGACGATAGATTTACGGGGCTTATAATAAAAAAAGAGGGTGTTACTTTAGATGAAGTTGAAAATTGTGACGACATTATAAAGTCGAAGTTGAAAAATGCTCTTTTGTTACTTTTGTATTATGGTGTCCTGATTGAATCTGAATCCGATGAGGAAGACTTGCGTTACTGGGAATTTCACGATTTGCTTTTGCATGGGCGCAGTCGGGCGGGGAGTAATGTGGGCGGCTTCGGGCCGACCTATAGGTTTGAAAGTCCTGCGCCGCCTGCGCTTGTGGCGCCGTCGAGCGATAGCTTTGCTGTGTATCTTGACAAGCCCGATGTGGAATATTATATGAGCAAAAGCCCGACGTTTTTTAGTATTACGGAAAACAGGTTTTCGCACCGAGATTATTCTGCGGAGCCGCTGGAATTGTCTGTGCTTGCGGCGTTGCTCTACCTTTCGTCTCGTGTGAAAAATAAGTATGATACCGAGAGTTACGAGGCGACTTCGCGGCCCTATCCGGGTGGCGGCGGGTTGTATGAACTTGAATTGTATCTGAGCATTAATCGATGCCGGGACGTGAAATCGGGGGTGTATCGCTATTCGCCTGAGACACATTCGTTGCATCTCGTTTGTGAGCCTAACGCCCTTACACACAGGCTTTGGCACGAGGCGGCACAGTCGGCACAGTGCGATAATTTCCACGTGTTGCTTAATATATCTGCGCGGATTGACCGCGTTATGTGGAAATATGAGGCGATTGCCTACTCGTTAATTTTGAAGGATTGCGGCGTTTTTATGCAGAACTTTTGCCTTGCTTGCTCGGCGCTTGGGTTGGGGAGTTGTATGTTGGGGGCGGGTTCGTCGCATACACTTTCCGCGATTACGGGCAGGGATATATATCTTGAGGCACCCGTCGGTGAGCTCGTTTTCGGGGTGCCGTCGCAAGATTACTCGAACGGAGATTTGCCATGAGCCTACAAAATTCTAACGACCTTTACGAAGAGTATCTCTGTGACACCGAACGGCAGTTGGGGCTTTGGGGGGTGGAGGGGCAATTGCGATTGCGGAATGCCCGCGTGGCGGTTGCGGGGTTGGGCGGGATTGGCTCGGCCTCTGCGTTGATGTTGGCTAAGGCGGGGGTAGGTCTCATTAGGGTGTGCGATTGGGATTGTTACGATTCGGTTAATATTGTCGGGCAGGAATTTGCGACTTATGCGGATATTGGTCGCCCGAAAGTTGAGGTCGCGCTTGAGTGTATGAGAAAGCACACAAAGCATAGCCTGCTTGAGGGTTTTCAAGCAGACCTGAAGCGGGATGATGAGTGCGTAAGGCTGATAAGTGACGCCGATATTCTTATTTCTGCCGTTGATAATGCCCCTGCGCGAATCGCGCTCGGCAAAGCCGCCGACAAGGCGGGTATACCTTTTGTGGTCAGCACTAACATTGGTTGGACCGCGACCCATACGGTGTTTTTCCCG